>ERZ1643249.352-NODE-352-length-54977-cov-20.910637_pt1 | contig 54977 bp, 56 predicted proteins | sample MGYA00579263_ERZ1643249 | MGnify/ENA primary metagenome ERZ1643249 (study PRJEB29033, sample SAMEA4952264) | chicken gut metagenome | biome: Broiler Chicken; feature: Gastrointestinal Tract; material: Caecum | place: Ireland | collected 2018 | study: Broiler...
TATTATGCCCTTCTAGGGCTAACCCAAGCCCCCGGCTTCGCCGGGGGTCCTGACTGGTCGGGTTTCATCTATCAAGATCGTAGCGGCGCTTTGTGCGCCATAGCCGTTCAAGAGGGGAGAGGCGCAGGAAAAGCAGGCAAAGAGGTTTACGCTTCCTCCACCTGCCGAATCGCCGCAACCAGCGGCTCCAAGCTGCCGAAATCGACAAAATCCACCTTGGAATTGTAGGTCGCCACAATGGCGCGGTCCTCGGCGGATTGCTTCTCGGGCGGCAGGTTTTTGGCGTGGCGGTACAAAAGCGCCATCATCGCGCGGTGGGGCAGGCTGAGTTTTTCGTAATCGATGCCGCCGCGCAGGTGAAAGACGGTCGTGCGGGCCAGCACCGCCGCGGGCAGCTGCGCCGCAAGCGCTTTCTGGATGTTCGCAATGTTTTTGGGGTCCTGCACATCGGCCAGGCCGACCGTCGCCAGCAGCAGCCGCGCATCGGCCGGCAGGGTTGGCAGCACGGTTTTCAGCCCCTTCACCCCGCCGGCGTACAGCCCGCCCAGGTAGACGATGCAGCCGTACCCGGCCAGGTCGCCGGCTTTCCGGTAACCGGTCAGCGGCAGGCCGGTCAGCTCGGCCAGTTTGCGCGCATAGCGCGCAGCCGAGCCATATTGGCTGCCGTAGACAATCAGGCTTTTCATCCCATGTCTCCCACTTTATTTTGTCTATCAATATTCCACCCCGGCCCGCGCCGGCGTGCCTTCGTCAAAGGGATGGCGGTGGCAGCGCATCTCGGTGCTGTAGTCTGCAGCTTCCTGCATCCAGGCGGCCGGGTCGCGCCCGGTCAGCACGACCTCGCGCCCGGCAGGCCGCTTGAGCACGGCGTGGCGCAAAGTGTCAGGGTCAACCATGTTGAGCTCCCACGCCGCGCAGGCTTCATCCAGAATCAGCAGATCGCTGGGGAAAGCCAGCGCCCGGCGCAGGTGTTCGTCCATCGTGGCGCGGGCGGCCGCGCGCTCTTCCTCGTTCATCTGGAACACAAACGGCAGCCCGGCGGGCCCCGAAAAGACCTCGGCGCCCAACCGGCGCAGCCCATCCAGCTCACCGCTGGTTCCATCTTTCAAAAACTGCACAACCACCACCCGCCGCCCGTGTCCAAGCGCCCGCAGCGCCAGGCCCATCGCGGCCGTGGTCTTACCCTTGCCGTCGCCCCAGTACAGGTGTACAAGCCCTGCCATCCTGGCCTCCCATCCCGGCCGGTTACAGCGGCCGCATGATCTACCTGTTCAGTATACGATAGCTGCGGCCATATGGCAAGGGGGCGGTTACCAGCTTTGACGGCTGCCGGGCTCCGGAGCCAGCATGAACCAGCTGCCAAGGCCGGTCATAATACCCACCAGCGCGCAGACAAAGCCCTCCCACTGCAGGGCTGCCGGCACCGCAAAGGCCAGCAGGCCTGCGGCGGCCGCGGCGATAATCCGCACTGTCTGTCTTGTATGCATTTGTAAGCCCCCTCCCGCAGGCCGCGCCATGCGGCCTCTTTTACACTATACTATACCAGCCGCCCCGTTATGCTTCCACCACGCGCCTGCAAAATCCCGATAAAATTTATGTAAAACCTGCCGGGCCAGGTAGGGCAGGCCCGGGGGTGAGCCGGCTTTGCCGCGCGGCCGGAACGGCCAGGGAGGCAGGGAAAGAAGCGGAAAGTTAGCCAAACAAAACTTTTTTCGCAAAATCTATTGACAGCACCGGCAAACTGGCGGTAGTCTTGTAATGGGTTCTCTTAGGCAAAGACAAAATCTCCCCAAGGTGGGGAAGGGGAACGCCAGGAAGAGGGAAGAAAGTTATGACATTGGCAGAACTCAACATCGGGCAGGACGCCGTGATCCAGACGGTTGGCGGCAGCGGCGCGCTGCGCCGCCATCTGCTGGATATGGGGCTGACGCCCGGCACCGAGGTGACGCTGCGCAAAGTTGCCCCGATGGGAGACCCCATTGAACTGGAACTGCGCGGCTATGAACTGACCTTGCGGCTGGATGACGCCCGCCAGATTGAGATAGAAGGCGTTCACGAAACAGACCGCACCGCCCCGGTCGAGCACCGCCATACGGCCACGCCGCACCCCGGCCGCGGCGAACTGCACAACGCGGCCAGCTATCATGACCATAAACAGGGGAACGCCATCCCCAAGGGCCAGCCATTGACCTTTGCGCTGGCCGGAAACCAGAACTGCGGCAAAACTACCCTGTTCAACCAGCTCACCGGTTCCAACCAGCATGTCGGCAATTTCCCCGGCGTCACGGTTGACCGGAAGGACGGCGTGATCCGCGGCCATGCCGAGGCCACCGTCACCGACCTGCCCGGCATCTACTCGCTCTCCCCCTATTCGGGCGAGGAGGTTGTCACACGCAATTTCCTTCTCAATGAAAAACCCGGCGGTATCATTAACATTGTCGATGCCACCAACATTGAGCGGAATCTTTACCTGACCATGCAGCTCATGGAGCTCGGTATTCCGATGGTGCTTGCCCTCAACATGATGGATGAGGTGCGCGCCAACGGCGGTACGATTCTGGTCAACCGGCTTGAAGCGTTGCTTGGCATTCCGGTGGTGCCGATCTCAGCCGCCAAAAACGAAGGCATTGATGAACTCATCGATCACGCCATCCACGTGGCGCGCTATCGCGAAACACCCGGCCGGGTTGATTTTTGTGAAGCCGGCGACCAGGACGACAGCCGTGCCGGCGCGGTCCACCGCTGCATCCACGCGGTTGTCCACCTGATTGAGGACCACGCCAGGCGTGCCGGTCTGCCGGTGCGCTTTGCCGCCACCAAACTGGTGGAAGGCGACCCTCTGATCCTTTCGGCGCTTGAATTGGATGAAAACGAACGGGATCTGCTTGGCCATGCGGTGGCCCAGCTTGAAAAAGAAAGCGGCCTTGACCGGGAGGCTGCTCTCGCCGATATGCGGTTCGCCTTCATTGAAAAGCTCTGCGCGGAAACGGTTGTCCACCCGCACGAAAGCAGGGAACACAAGCGCAGCGTTGCGATCGACCGTATTCTGACGGGCAAATATACCGCGCTGCCCTGCTTTTTGGCGATCCTTGCGCTTGTCTTCTTTATGACCTTCGGCGCAATCGGCGCATTTTTGTCCGATCTGCTGACGATCGGGATTGATGCGGTAACCGCGGCGGTGGATGGCGCCCTTGCGGCATACGGCATCAACCCGGTGGTTCACTCGCTTGTCATTGACGGTATCTTTGCTGGCGTGGGCAGCGTGCTCAGCTTTTTGCCCACAATTGTGACGCTGTTCTTCTTCCTCTCAATCCTGGAAGATACCGGATACATGGCCCGCGTCGCTTTCGTGATGGATAAGTTGCTGCGCCGTATCGGGCTTTCGGGCCGCAGCTTTGTGCCGATGCTGGTCGGGTTTGGATGTTCGGTGCCGGCCATTATGGCCACGCGCACCCTTTCCAGCGAACGTGACCGCCGGATGACCATCCTGCTCACCCCGTTTATGTCCTGCTCGGCCAAACTGCCAATTTACGCCTTGTTCACAGCGGCCTTTTTCCCGCGGGCTCTGCGTGCGCCGGTCATGGTGGGACTTTATCTGTTCGGCATTTTGTGCGGCGTGCTGTATGCGCTGGTGCTCAAGCACACGGCCTTCAAAGGCGAACCGGTTCCTTTTGTCATGGAACTGCCCAACTACCGCCTGCCCAGCGCCCGCAATGTCGCCCAGCTGATCTGGGAAAAAGCGCGGGATTTCATTCAGCGCGCATTCACGATTATCTTTGTCGCCACCGTCATCATCTGGTTCCTGCAAACCTTTGACGCACGCCTCAACGTGGCGGCCACCGCCGATGCAAGCCTGCTGGCAATGATCGGCAGCCTGATCGCCCCGCTGTTTGCCCCGCTTGGCTTTGGCGATTGGCGCGTGTCCACCGCCCTGATCACCGGCTTTACCGCCAAGGAGAGCGTTGTCTCCACCCTGACGGTTCTGCTTGGCGGCAGCACAGCAGAGCTCAGCACCCTGTTCACCCCGGCTACAGCCATCGTTTTCCTTGTCTTCACGCTGCTCTACACCCCGTGCGTTGCCGCTATTGCAGCGGTTCGGCGTGAGCTTGGCAGCGCCAAGGCGGCCGCAGGCGTTGTTGTGCTGCAGTGTGCCATTGCCTGGGGTATGGCGTTTCTGGTGCATCTGCTCTGTGCGGCGGCAGGGCTGCTGTAACGCGCAGAGAATCCTGCGTGATGCCGCGCGCACCCACAAACAGTTTTAGAAAAGCAAGCCTGCCGTGGGCGCCGCTGTATGGGCGCCCCGGCAGGCTTGCTTTGGCATCCAAGGAAAGCGGCGCGTACGCCGGTCAGAAGAACTTCTTCTTTTTGAAATAAAGAATCTCCAGGGCGATGGAACAGGCGGCGATGAAAATCACGGCCGGGTACCCGTAGGCCCACTGCAGCTCAGGCATATAGCGAAAATTCATGCCATACCATCCGGTTAATAGCGTCAGCGGCAGAAACAGGGTGGTCACAACGGTCAAAACCATGATCACCCGGTTCTGTTTGGCATCCTGCTGGGCGTGGTAGAGTTCACGCAGCTGGACAATGTTTTCCCGCAGCAGCCGCACATGGTTTTGCAGCAGTTCGGTGCGCCGGGCAAAGTTCCCCCAGGCTTCGGCGTTTTCGCGTGGGCGCACCTGGGCCTGCATCTGTTCGCCCAGATTGGTGAGCTGCTCATAGTAAGCGTTAAGCGCCGACAACCGCCGTCTGTGGGTTGTCAGCGTCAGGAAAAAGCCGGCTGGAAGGCAATGCAGCAGGGTGTCCTCCAGCGCTTCAAGTTCCTTTTCAAACCGGGAAAGGAAAAAAATGTCATCCTCAATCAAGCCCTGCAAAACCAAAAGCAGTGGTTCGCCCGGGTGCGGGTCGTCAAACAGCGCCGGGCGTTTGTCCAGCCAGCGCTGCAGCCGGCCGTCATCCTCAAAAAGGGTCAGGCCTTCCTCGGTTTCGTAAAATCCAAAGGAAAGGGAAGGCCCGTTTGCTTCTTTTGGGGGAATGTGGATGGTGCCCAGGGCGCACCCACGGAAGGTTTCGACCTTGCAGTAGCGGATGGAGCGCAGCGCATGGGCAAGCTCCCGGCTATGCGCATAGCGGGAATGGTCGGCGTGAAAGGCTTCGGTTGTGCTCCATGCGACAGGCGGCGTTTGGCCGGATGGTTGTGGTTGCATAAATGGCCTCCTTGGGAAGCGGAGCGGGCAGCTCGCCGCTTTTTTCTTATACTAGCACGCTGTATGGGCAGGAAAGGGCGGTTTCCGCGGTTGGCGCAGGCAAGGAATTTTGTGAAGTCTTTAAAAAGTTCACAAAATGTGCCTTGACAGGGCGCAGAAACCATGATACAGTAAACTTGTTTGATAGGTAAGGCTCCTGCAGGGATACGGACTGCTGCCGCAAAATGGTGGAGACACCATGCGCCGGTTTGAACAGGATGCGTCGTATACAAGGCGCGTCATAACGCAGTTACATCGCCCTGCAGAGTTAAAGCTTGAGCGAACGCAGAATGTTTTTGGGCCGCCTGATCAAACAGGCGGCTTTTTTGCGTCAATGGGAATCGCTGTTTTGCAGAAAGGAAGGTGAGCGGCATGGACGACAGTAGACGGTTGGCAAAATGCAAACGGTTGTCGCGGTACCGGGGGACAGGCAGCAGTGCCTGGGACCCCTGGCTTTCCCGTGCTGCTCAGCGCCCGCATTTTGCCGAATGAATGGCGAAATGCGGGCGCTGATTTTTTGACAGATTTTTTTCAAATCGGAGGTGAACGGAATGGACTCGGGCGGTAGGAGCGGTGCGGAGCGATGCCGGGTAAGGCTGAACACGGCGAAAACAAGCGGCCTGTGCGCACAGCGCGAGAACAGCGGGACTGCTGCGTCCCGGGTTCGCAGTGCCGACGCGCCGTAAGCCCTGGCTATGCTCTGCCCCTCCCCGAAGAACAATTCAGTCGGGAGGTACAGAAGATGAAAAAAATGTTGATGAACCATGCGGCGGTTCGAACCGCGCAAATCAAAAACCACCAGGGCGCAGAGCACCTGCGCCGGATGGCTGCCTGTGAGGAGGCGGCTCTGCTGCAAACCCTGCACAGCGAAGCTACGGGCCTGACCGAGCCGGCGGTGCTGGCCGCACGCGAAACATTTGGCGAAAACCGCCTGATACACAGCCGCCGCAAATCGTCGATTCGGCGGTTTGCGGAATCCTTCGCCGATCCGTTCTCTCTGGTACTGATGCTGCTGGCGGCCGTATCGGTTTTTACTGATATCATTTATGCCGCGCCGGAAGAAAAAAGCTACGGTACGGTCGCAATTATTACCGTTATGGTGGCGGTGGCCGGTACGCTTCGGTTTGTGCAGGAATCCCGCAGCGGCCATGTGGCGGAACAGCTTACGGCTATGATTCACACAACTGCCTGCGTGGAGCGCGCCGGGTACAAACAGGAAATGCCGATGGAAGAAATTGTGGTGGGGGATATCGTCCACCTTGCCGCGGGGGATATGATCCCGGCGGATCTGCGGATTCTTCAAGCCAAGGATCTCTTCATCAGCCAGTCGGCGCTGACGGGGGAGAGCGAACCGGTGGAAAAGACAGGCACGCCCTGTGCGGAGGACGCCCGCCCACTGGCGGAGCTGCCCTGCCTGGCCTTTCAGGACAGCAATGTGATCAGCGGCAGCGCGCGGGCGGTGGTGCTGGCGGTTGGCGGCGAGACAATGTTCGGCAGCATGGCCCGTACGCTGGACGAAAAACCGGCCAAAACTGCTTTTGATAAGGGGATCGGCGCGGTTTCGCGGCTGTTGATCCGGTTTATGGTGGCGATGGTACCTCTGGTGCTGCTGCTCAACGGCTTTACAAAAGGCAACTGGATGCAGGCGGCGCTTTTCGCAATTTCGGTGGCGGTGGGGCTGACCCCTGAAATGCTGCCGATGATTGTCACGACCTCCCTGGCCAAGGGGGCGCTGGCAATGAGCAAACAAAAGGTTATTATCAAAAATCTCAATGCCATTCAGAACCTCGGCGCAATGAACATCCTCTGCACCGATAAAACCGGGACCCTGACCCAGGACAAGGTGGTGCTGGAGTACCACCTGGACGTCGATGGCCGCCCGGATGACCGTGTGCTGCGCCATGCGTTTTTGAACAGCTATTTTCAGACCGGAATGAAAAACCTGATTGACCTGGCCGTGTTGGAAAAGCAGCGGGCGCTTGGGGCGGAGCAGCTGATTCAAGCTTATCGCAAAGTGGATGAGGTTCCCTTTGATTTTGAGCGCCGCCGGATGAGCGTGGTGGTGAGCGACACGGCTGGAAAAACCCAGATGGTTACCAAAGGCGCTGTGGAAGAAATGCTGGCCTGCTGCGCCTTTGTGGAGCGGTCAGGCCAGGTTTTGCCGCTGACGCCCGCGCTGCAAAACAAGGTCCTCACACAGGCTGACAGCCTGAATGCACAGGGGATGCGGGTGATTGCGGTGGCCCAAAAAAACAACCCGGCCCCGGTTGGCCAGTTTTCGGCGGCGGATGAGAGGGAAATGGTGCTCATCGGTTTCCTCGCGTTTCTTGACCCGCCCAAAGAGACAGCCGCCGCGGCCATCCGCGCCCTGCATGACTATGGCGTGCAGGTCAAGGTGCTGACCGGTGACAATGAAAAGGTGACAGCCGCCATCTGTGCGCAGGTGGGCCTGCCGGCAGACCGGGTCATGCTGGGAACGGATCTGGACGTCATCGACGATCAGACGCTCGCACGCGAAGCGGAACAGGTTTCGGTGTTTGCCAAACTTTCCCCGAACCAGAAAGCGCGGGTTTTGCGTGTGCTGCAGGCACAGGGCCATTGCGTGGGCTATATGGGGGACGGTATCAACGATGCCGCGGCGCTTAAGGCGGCGGATGTAGGAATCTCGGTCGATACGGCGGTGGACATCGCAAAAGAATCTGCGGCGATTGTCCTGCTGGACAAGGACCTTATGGTGCTTGAGCACGGCTTGCTGGAAGGCCGCAAAACCTATGCCAACATGATGAAATACATCAAGATGACGGTTTCCTCCAACTTCGGCAACATGCTGTCGGTGCTTGCGGCCAGCGCCTTTTTGCCGTTCCTGCCCATGACCGCCCTGCAGCTGATCCTGCTGAACCTTGTGTATGATCTGTCCTGCACCGCTCTTTCCTGGGACCATGTTGACTCGGAGGTTTTGCGTGCGCCCTGCCGCTGGGATGCAAAGGACATTGGACGTTTCATGCTTTGGAACGGCCCGGTCAGTTCGGTGCTGGATGGCGCTGTCTTTGCGCTCATGATGCTTGTGTTTTGCCCGGCCCGGTCTGGCGGCCGAGCCTATCATCAGCTGACTGACCCGGCTGCGCAGGACGCCTTCGTTGCACTGTTCCAGACGGGGTGGTTTGTTGCATCGATGTGGACCCAGACGCTGGTGATTCACATGGTCCGCACGGCCAAGCTGCCCTTTGTGCAAAGCCGCGCCTCGGCGGCTGTCACGGCGCTGACTCTGTGCGGGATTGCAGTGGTTACGGCGCTGCCGTTCACCCCGCTGGCGCCGGCTCTGGGGCTTACGGCGCTGCCACCCGCCTATTTTGCAGCGCTGGCCGGTGTTGTGGCGGGATATATTCTGCTGGCCAGCCTGGCTAAAAAAATCTACCGGCGCCGCTTTGGCAGCTGGATTTAACAAGAATCCGTGCAAACACAAACACCCCGCGTCTTGCGGGGTGTTTATGTTTGCATAAAAGAGGGGCGGCGCCCTGCAGAGGTACAGGCAAAACAAAACCCCGCTTCGCTCGGCCTAACCGAATGAAGCGGGGTATGGCGGAAAGAGAGGGATTCGAACCCTCGAGGGCTTTCAGGGCCCTACACGATTTCCAGTCGTGCGCCTTAGACCAGCTCAGCCATCTTTCCATATCAGCTTGGCAAATCCAAACTGCATGGGCTATTATACCAAGCAGTCCGGCAATTGTCAAGCTTTTTTTGCTATTTACCCGGGAAAAGTTCAGGCAAAGTATTCGCCGCCATCATGGCGGACAAAACCGGCCAATTCGTTCTGGTCGGTCATGCCGTTGGCAAATGCCTTGGCGCGCAGCGCAGCGTACAGTTCAGCAAATGTGGCCTGGTAATATGGCTCCAAAAATACCAGCCCGATTCCCAAGGTCAAGGCGCAAAGGAACAACCACCCCAGGAACGAAAGTTCCAGCACAAAGGTGTGCCATTTTTCGCCATACATCATCTGACGGCTTAGCTCCATCGCACGGGAAGTGGTCATATAAGGGTTTTCCGCCAACAGGTAGGGCACCATATAATAACAATAGCTCCAATAAATGCCCGGAATAACCAGCAGCGAGCCGAGCGTGATCTTGAGCCAGACGAGGAAGCGTACCTTGACAACGTTCAGGTAGGGACGGCGGAACACCGTCAGCACGGTGCCCATGGGGACTGCAGCCTGGCTTTGCCGGTTTTCCATGAAATAGCGGCAGCGGCCAACCACAAGAGGAAGCTGCACAAAGAACAAAAAGCAGAGTTCCGCCGCCACGATAAGAAGCAACAGCAGCGAGGTAAAGCCGAGCAAAGCGGCGACCTCGCTCGAGGTCAGGCCGGGCAGGAGCTCATCCACCAGGCGGTCATAAATGGCGGAAGAATCGCCCGCCCAGATCTGCCCGTTGCGCACAGTCTCAATCTGATGGGTGATATCGCGGTTGATCGTCAGTGTTTGGGGGGCGTATTGCCCGACACCGACAATCGAAAGCAGCAAGCAAACCAGAAGCGACCACCCGTAGTGCCCGGACAAGGCGGCTTTCGCGTTTTGCTTCAACAGGGAACGTGTCCACATAGCGTTTGTCCCTCCTTATGGACCCGTCGGCCTTGCACCGCCATGAGCCGGATGCGGCGCAGACCAACTTCAATATAACTATTATACCATGCAGTCCCCTAAAATGGAACACATGCGCGGTGAAACTACCGGCAGCAAAAAAATGTGCGGTATAGCGGGAAGAAGTCGGCGGGGAATACCTTTGAAAAAGTTTTTTGAAAAAAGTCAAAAAAAGTGTTGACAAAGAGGGGGCTGATGTGTATAATAATATACGTCGCCCGGGGACACCGGCCCGACAAACCAAATAAGCGGATGTGGCGGAACTGGCAGACGCGCTAGATTCAGGTTCTAGTTCCCTTAAAAGAGTGTGGGTTCAAATCCCTTCATCCGCACCAAAAAGAATGTCCTTACAGCCCTTGAGGTTGTGAGGGCGTTCTTTTTTACTGTTTTGATAGCAGCAAGGCGGCTTTTGCAGCCGGCTGTATCTGTGTCTGGATGATATGGCGGCACAAAAGCATGGTTGCCGGCGGAAGCCAAAGAAATGGCAAAGAAAGGCGAAAAGCGCCTTGAAAAGCAACGGGAATCCGTTATACTAAATGTAGTAATAGAGAGCCGAGCGGCCGGTACAGCCAGAATTCCGGCACATGAAGCGGTGTTTCCGGCTGTCACTTTTGAGCGCTGCATAAAGGCCGGATACAAGAAGCGCGGCTCGGAAAAGAGTGGAATCATCCGTTGGAGGTGGCGTAATGCGAATGCGGTATCTGCCTGTCGCGATGGCGGCGCTGCTGTGCGGCTGTGTTGGGGCGAATGAGCAGAATGTGCCAACCTTTCCCCAAACGCGGTGGAACAAGGATGCGACGGCGGTTATGGAAGCATATGACCTGGAGCCGGCCTCAGTCAAACAGTATGACGCAGGGCGTGGCCGCACTCTGGTTCTATCGGGCAAAGAAGCGTTTGGTGCGCGTGCGGAGACGATCACGTTTCTGTTTATCAACCTCAAACAGGGGGAAAGCGGCGATTTCCCTGCCTTTAGTGAGAGCGACCAGGCTGCGCTGAATCACCAGGAGGTTCTGGCGAGCGTGCTCGTGCAATACCCGAAAGAGACAGACTGGGAAACGATTGTCTCGGAGCTGGATGCCCGGTATGGGAAGGCGGCTGTTGAAGAAGTGACGCTGTTCCCTCTTTTCAGCGCGCTTGATGCCAACATGGCGGTTCAGCAGGTGGAAGCATCGGACGGGTGTAAGGTTTGGGGAAGCGAGCCGATCGAGGAATGGCTGGACGGAAAGGATACGGCGTATTTTGAGGAAAATTGGAAGAAATACCGCCCGGACCTTGCATCGGAAGAGGACTGGGATCGGCTTTGCCGCGAAGGGCGTATGGTGACCATTGTGTGCGAAGAGAACCAGGGCGCGCCCTCTGTTCGGTTTGACGCGTATGATCTGGCGGTCTACAATGAGCTGAAAGCTGCTGCGGGTGAGGACTGAGCCTGCCGGGGTGAATACGGCGTTTTTGCGGTGCGGCAGCAAACCGCAAGCGGATCGCTCAGTTTTAGAAGCCGGCAACCCGTTTTCAAAAAGGCCCTCGCAGGTTTCTATGCCTGCGAGGGCCTTATCTTGTACACGAAGAGGGGCGAGCAAAATGATTGGACAAAGGGGGCCGCTTACCCGCCGGCGCGCTCAATGACCATCCGCTTGCAGGAAAAGCAGGTTGCAAGAAAATAGCCGCCGTAGATGAGCAGAAACAAAGCGACGGTCAGCCACAGGTTGGACGAAATATGCAGGTTCATGAACTCCTCCACAATCTCCAGCCCTTTGCGCACGAGCAAGATGGAGTAGCCCCCGGCCACAGCCAGCGGTGCGGCGAAAAAGACGGCAACTTGGGCAAACAGCGCGCGGCTGATCTGCTGCGGTTTGGCCCCGAGCTTTTGAAGCAGGCCGTAGCGGTAGACGTTGTCGGCTGTCTCGGTCAGCTGCTTGAGGGCGAGCAGCGCCGCGCAGATCAACAGAAAGACGATGCCGATATAACAGCACAGGAAGGTCACCAGCGCGTTGATGCCGTAAAACATATCGTACATCATCGTCTTTTCGGCATAGCGGTAGCCATGCGCGTCGTCAAGCCCGATCGGCAGCATCGCCTGCAGTACGGCGTCGGGGCTGGTGGCGGGCTTGTACCGTACAAGCAGGATGTTGACGGCCTTGGTCAGCCTTTCGGCCACCGCATCCGGTACAATCAGGGTGCCGCGGTCATTGTTGCCGATCTGGTTCATATAATAGGTCTCCTGCAGCGGGGTATCCGCGCCGGCGGCCAGCGTCACGCCGGCGATCGTCAGGGTAGGGGAGCGGCGCAGCGCTTCGGCCAGGTAGCGCCAGGTGCCCTTGTAGTTGCCGTTGAGCAGGTATTCATCATCATCCAGCGCGACCGCTTCGCGCCCCTGCATCGCGAGCGCGCGGTTGAAATCCGAGATCGAGACGACGCTGACCGGGCTTTCGGGCAGCGCGGCGTCGATCGGCCAAAGCTGCAAGTCCTGCCCGGCGAACAGGTCGCCGTAAGTCAGATCGGCCGCATAGATCGAAATCTGCGCCATCGTCTCGGCATAGTCGGTGATCGGTACGTCGTTGGCGGTCAGGTAGGCGGCGATGTCTCCGTCGCCGTCCCGCTCAACGTCCGAAGTGACGTTGAGGTCGTAGGGCGTCGCGGCCTGGGCGAGTTCGTTCATCGTCAGCGCGGTGCTCGCTCCGATCGAGACCGCGCAGATTGTGACGGCCAGCAGCCCGCAGACGGCCGACAGCACCAGATAGTTTGTTCGGATCTTGCTGCCGATCTGCCGTGTCAGAAAAGCGTTGAGCCCGCGCAGGTAAAACCGGCGGTCCGCCTGCATGACCCGCAGAAAGACTGAGGCGAAGGCGTAAAACAAAAGTACGGTTCCCGCCACCAGCGCTGCGGCGGCAATCTGGAAGGACGGGTCGCCCCTGACCGGCAGCAGCCCGTTGCGGTCAAACAGCACCCATCCGACGCCGATACACGCCAGGGCGAGCACGAAGGCCAGCGCCGAAGCGGCCGGCCGCTCGGGGCCAAGGCTTTCGTTTTTCCGGCCGGCCGTCAGCAGGTCGATCAGCTGCACGCGGGCAACCGATACGACGTTGAAGGCCATCACCAGCAGAAAGATCACCGCAAAGCAGAGCACTGTCTGACGCAGCGCCGGCCAGGAGAGCACAAACCGGTAGCTTTCGAGCGCCACCGCAAACAGCCGCAGCGCAATCAGCGAGCCCCCCTGTGACAACGCCGCCCCAAGCAGAAGCCCTGCCCCGAGTGAGCATACCCCGACGCAGAGCGTTTCCCCCGCAAAGATGCGGGCGATGCGCCCTTTCTTCATCCCGAGCAGCAGGTAAAGCCCAAGCTCCTTTTTGCGCCGTTTGAGCAGAAACTGGTTGGCGTAGACGATCAAAAAACCGAGCACGACCGCAATCACGACCGAGAGCGCCGCCATCAGCCCGCTGAGCTGGTCGTAGAGAAGCTGCCGGGTCATGCTCATCTCGGCAAAAGCCGGCTGGTCAGACAGTGAGTTGAAGGCATAAAACAAACTGACAGCAAGCGTCAGGGTCAGAAAATAGATCAGGTAATCCCGCAGATTTTTGCGCAGGTTGCGCAGGATCAGCTTACAGGAGGTCATTCTGCTCACCTCCCAGCACCGAAACGACTTCGAGAATTTTCGAAAAAAATACTTTCCGGCTGTCATCGCCGCGGATAAGCTCATGGAAGAGCTTGCCGTCCTTGATGAACAAAATGCGCCGGCAGTAACTTGCCTAGAATGCATCGTGGGTGACCATCAAAATCGTGGCGGAAAGACGTTCGTTGAGTTCGCCCAGCATGGTCAGCAGCATCCGGGAGGAATGGGAGTCCAGCGCGCCGGTCGGCTCGTCGGCCAGCACAAGGGCCGGGTCGGTGACCATTGCGCGGGCCGCGGCAATCCGCTGCTGCTGCCCGCCCGACATCTGGTAGGGGTATTTGGGCAGCACCTCGCTAACATTGAGCGCCGCGGCCATCTCCCGCACACGGCGCTGGATTTCGGCCGGGCGTACCCCGGCGATCGAAAGCGGCAGCGCGATGTTTTCGGCGGCGGTCAGGGTATCGAGCAGGTTGAAATCCTGAAAGATGAACCCGAGCTTGCGGCCGCGGAAATCAGCCAGCTGCCCGCCGCGCAGCGCGGTAATGTCCTGCCCGCCGACATGAATATGCCCGCTCGTCACGGTATCGATGGTCGAGATGCAGTTAAGCAGCGTGGTCTTGCCCGAACCAGAAGGCCCCATGATGCCGAGAAACTCGCCCCGTGCGACCTCAAAGGTGATGTGATCGACCGCCTTTGTCAAACTGCCCTTGTTGCCGTAGTATTTCTGGATGTCCTCCACCCGCAGAATGGCTTCGTTCATACAGCGTCTCCTTTCCCAAAGGGGGCTGCCCTTTGCAGCTTTACCGTACCACGTTTTCGGGCAAACTGCCATGCGGATAGATTACGGGGGGATTACGAAGTTGTAAGGTTGGCGGCTACAGGCCCGCAAGCAAACTCTCGGTGGGAAAGAGGAGGGTCACGGTGGCGCCGGCGTTGGGGGCGCTTTTGATTGAAATCTGGATGTTCATGCCGTCGCAGAGCTTTTTGCAAAGGTACAGCCCGATGCCGGTCGATTGCGGGCAGAGGCGGCCGTTTTGGCCGGTGAATCCCTTCTCAAACACCCGCGGCAGATCGGCCGCGGGGATGCCGACGCCGTTATCCCGGATGTGCAGCGCGGTGTGGTTGGCCCGCGCTTCGGCCGTGAACACCAGCCGGAAATCCTCACGCCGGTACTTGATCGCGTTGGCGATCACCTGCCCGATGACAAAGGCACAGCTTTTGGTATCAGCCGGAACCGGCAGGTCAAGCCCCATCAACTCTACCCGGCCGCCGGCCTGGATGATCGGCTTCGAATAGCTTTTGAGCGCCGCGCTGACCAGCGCCTGCACCGTCGTGCGCTCGACCTTGAAATCCTTCTCCGGCGCTTCGCTGCGTGCGTAGTAGAGAACAAGCTCGACAAGGTTGTCAATGCGGCGCAGTGAATCGTCGATGCGCAGAGCCGCGGGGCTCTTTTCGTTTTCGGCGGCCAGTCTCGCCGAAGTGATCGGGGTCTTGATCTCGTGCACCCAGGCTTCCAAAAACTCGCGGTATTCCCGGTTCTGCCGCTGCATCGCGGCGAGCTGGTCATTCTGGTATTTGCAGTTCTGCTGCAAAATGTCCCGCAGAATCTTCCCGTCAAGGAAATCCGGCCGTTCGGCAATCTCAAGAATCAGCGTCTTTTCGTCGAGCGTATCAAGCAGTGTGAGCAATCGGTTATAGTACCGGCTGCGTCGGGCATAATCCCAGGCGAGCGATGCGGCAAAAAACACGCCGAACACCGCCGCCACAAACCCAATAAAGACCGCGCGCACCCCGATAAGCCACAAAAGCCCGGCGGCGAGCCCTTCGGCCAGCGCAAAGCAGAGCAGCGCGGCAGCGCGGTCGGCAAGATACGCGGTCAGCTTCATACCTTATACCCCATGCCGCGCTTGGTCTCAAGGTAATCGGGCAGGCCGATCGCCGCGAGCTTTTTGCGCAGCCGGACAATGTTGACATTGAGGGTGTTCTCGTCAATGAAGGCCTCGCTCTGCCACAATTCGTCGATGATCGCGTCCCGCGGGATCACGTTGCCTTTGCTGCGCATCAGCAGCCGCAGGATGCCCAGCTCGTTTCTGGTCAGCTCGGCTTCTTTATCGCCGCAGCGCATCTTGGCCTGCAGCACATACAGTGTCAGCCCTTTGTGGGTCAGCACGGCGCCGGCTTCGGGCGCGGCAGTGCGGGCCAGCAGGTTCTGGATACGCGCCAGCAATACCTGCGGGTTGAAGGGCTTGGTGACGTAGTCGTCCGCGCCGACGCGCAGACCGAGCAGTTCGTCAAAATCGGAAGTGCGGCTCGTCAGCATGATGATCGGCAGCCCGGCGGTCTGCGGGGATTCACGCAGCTGGCGGCAGAGCGAAAACCCGTCCTGGCACGGCAGGTTGATATCGAGCAGCGCAAGATCGGGCTGCGTTTCGGCCGCCTTGGCCGCGATCCCGGTAAAATCTGCCGGGCACAGGCAGGTGTAGCCGTATTTTTCAAGAAAGCGGGCGAGTTCCAGCCGGATCGCGGCGTCGTCCTCAACGATCAGAATCTTCATGGCGTTGGCGGTGCTCCTCCTTCCAGGCTTTGATGGTTTCCAGCCGGGCCTTGTACTTGGCTTCCAGCCCTTCTTCGGTCGGCTCGTAGTAGCTGCGGCCGGCCTGCGAATCGGGCAGGCATTGCAGCGTCGTCAGCTTGTCGGCTGCATCGTGGGCGTACTGGTAGCCCTTACCGTAGTCAAGCTCCTTCATCAGGCGGGTCGGCGCGTTGCGGATCACAAGCGGCACCGGTTCGGCCAGTTGCTGGAGGGCGTCGGTTTTGGCGTGCTCGTAGGCTTTGTAGAGCGCGTTCGATTTCGGCGCGAGGGACATATACACGACCGCCTGGGTCAGGTGCACCGTACACTCCGGCATACCGAGGAAGTGGCAGGCCTGGTAGGCGGCGACGGCCTGGTCGAGCGCGCGCGGGTCGGCCAGGCCGATATCTTCGCTCGCAAACCGGATCACCCGCCGCGCCACATACAGCGGATCTTCGCCGGCCTCGAGCATCCGTGCCAGCCAGTAGACAGCCGCGTCTGGGTCAGAGTTGCGCATTGATTTGTGCAGCGCCGAGATCAGGTTGTAGTGCTCTTCACCCTTCTTATCATACAAAAGCGATTTTTTGGAGGTGCACTGCTCCACCGTCTCGGCCGTGACGGTGGTCGAACCGTCCGAACCGACCTCGCCGTTGAGCACGACCATCTCAAGTGTGGAAAGCGCGGTGCGCGCGTCTCCGTTGGCAAAGTTTGCAATGGCTTCAAGCAGATCGTCCCCGATGTGAACGACCTGATCGCCGAACCCGCGCTTGTCGCGCAAAGCGCGGCGCAGCAGCTCGGCGATCTCCTCCGGTTTCAGCGCCTGCAGCACAAACACCTTGCAGCGGGAGAGAAGCGCGCCGTTGATCTCAAACGAGGGGTTCTCGGTCGTTGCGCCGATCAGGATGATGCTGCCCTTTTCGACAAAGGGGAGAAAGGCATCCTGCTGGGCCTTGTTGAAGCGGTGGATTTCATCCACAAACAGGATGGTCTTTTCGCCGAAACGGCGGTTGTCCTCAGCCTGCTGCATGACAGCGCGGATCTCTTTAATGCCGCTGGTCACGGCCGAAAAATCGATAAAGGCGGCCTTTGTCTGGTTGGCGATGATCCGCGCGAGCGTTGTTTTGCCCACGCCCGGCGGGCCCCAGAAGATCATCGAGGAAACCTGGTCGCTCTCAATCAAGCGGCGCAGCACCTTGCCCGGGCCCAAAAGATGGGTCTGGCCCACATATTCTTCCAGCGTGCGCGGGCGCAGCCGGGCGGCCAGCGGCTGCGGCGCCCGGCGCTCAAACAGGGTGGTCTGTTCCATAGTATCCCTCCAGCCGGTCATTTTTCTTTCTTCATTTTAGCACATCTGCCGCATCAGGCAAGGGGCTTTTGCATCCGACCCGGTTTGGTGTATAATAAGGGCAAACGCATGAGAAAGGGGCTGCCCTTATGATTTATACCGTTACCCTCAATCCGGCCATTGACAAAACGGTGACGATTCCGGATTTTTGCCTGGATTCGGTCAACAGGGTTGTGGACTGCCGGCTCGACCCGGGCGGCAAGGGGATCAACGTTTCCAAGGTGCTGTCAGCGCTTGGGCAGCCAAGCGTTGTCTTCACGCTGCTGGCCGGCGATACGGGGCGCACTTTGCGCGCGATGCTCGCGCAGGCCGGCCTGTCGGTGGTTGCGCATGAACTGCCGGGCCAGACACGGCAGAATCTCAAGGTGGTAGACCCGGCCAGGCATTCCAACACCGATATCAACGAACCCGGCGCCCCGGCAAGCGCGGCGGCGCTCGCCGGCCTGCGGCAGGACCTGCTGGCCCGCGTGCAGCCGGGTGACCTTGTGGTTTTGGCCGGCAGCCTGCCGGCCGGCGCTCCGCCGGATACCTATGCCGGCTGGGTTTCCGCCTGCCAGGCAGCGGGCGCCAAGGTGTTTGTAGATGCCGACGGCCCGGCCCTGCGTGAGGCTGTGGCCGCAAGGCCGTATCTGATCAAACCCAATGAATCCGAGCTGGTCCGCCTGGCCGGCTGCCCGTTGCCAACCGAGACAGCGCTGGTCGCCGCCGGGCGGGCGCTGCTTGCTGCCGGCGTACACAAGGTGGTTATATCACGCGGGGCGCAAGGGGCGCTCTATCTGTCCGAAGAAGAAACCTTTGCCGCCGAAGGGCTGTCTGTGCCGGTGGGCAGCACCGTCGGCGCGGGAGACAGTATGGTTGCCGCACTGGCTCTGGCCGAAGCGCGCGGACTCCCCTGGCGGGAAGCCGCCCGCCTGTCCACGGCCGCCGGGGCCGCCAACGTGAGCTGCCAGGGCACCGAACCGGCCCCGCGGGAGGCGGTGGAAGCTCTGCTTGAGCGGGTGATTTTGCGCCCGGCCCAATAAACCGAAGGAAAGAGGAAACCGTATGCCCAAACCAAGAAAAATGCTTGGCAAAGCCGATAGCCCCACATGCCTTGCCGTGATGCAGTTGATTGAAACCCAAAGCCGAACCACGCTGGCACGCTGGGCGATTGCATACGCCGAGCAAACCTGCCTGCCGCTGTATGAAGCTGCTCACCCCGGTGAAGATGCGCTGCGCAGCCTGGCTGCGGCTTGCGCCGCCGGCCCGGATGCAAAAGCCATAAAGCCGCAGCTGCGCGAGCTCGCCGCGCTTGCGCGGGCGGAAACCGACCCGGTGGCCCAGGCGGCCGCAAAAGCAATCGCCACGGCCTGCGCGGTCTGGCAGACCCCTACCAACGCGCTCGGCTTTCTGTTTTACGCTGCGGCGGCCATTGTCTATGCGCGCGAAGGAACCGGCTACCCGCCGGCCTATTACGATACGCCTGCCGAAGCCGCCTGGCAGGCGGCGCTGGCTTCACTGCAGGCGGCCGCGCTGCCCAATGAGCCCAACCCGGTCAAGGTGAACTGGAATTGCTGAAACCAAAACAAAAACGGAGAGAAACCATGGAACTTGAACAGGCACGCAAACGCGTGGCGGAACTGCGCGAAGTGATTGAGCGCAACAACCGCCTCTACTATATGGATAACGCCCCCGAGCTTGAAGATTTTGAGTACGATGCCCTGACCCGGGAACTCAAAGCATTGGAAGCTCAGTACCCGGCGCTTGTCACCCCCGATTCGCCGACCCAGCATGTCAATGAAGCGGCGAGCAGCAAGTTCAGCAAGGTGGCACACGCCGTCAAGATGGAAAGCCTGCAGGACGCTTTTTCTTATGACGAACTGCGTGATTTTGACGCCCGCGTGCGGGAAGCGGGCATCGCGCCGCGTTATGTTGTGGAAGCCAAGATCGACGGCCTTTCGGTCAGTTTGGAATACGAAAACGGCCGCCTGGTACGCGGGTCCACCCGCGGCGACGGTCTTGTCGGTGAAGATGTGACCGAAAATATCGCCACCATGAAAGATATCCCGCATGTCCTGCCCGACGCGCCGGAGTTTCTGGAAGTGCGCGGCGAGGTATATATGCCGCACCAGGCGTTCTTTGCACTGAAAGAACAGCAGGAACTGGAGGAAAAAACGCCGTTCAAGAATCCGCGCAATGCGGCGGCCGGCTCGCTGCGGCAAAAGGATGCACGGATCACGGCATCGCGCGGGCTTTCTATCTTTGTGTTTAACCTGCAGCAGGTGCGCGGGCGCAGCTTTTCCTATCACAGTGAAACGCTCGACTATCTCAAATCGCTCGGGTTCCCGGTATCGCCGCGCTACAGCGTCTTCTATTCGATCGAGGATGCCATTCGGGAGATTGAGGCGATCGGCGCCGGGCGCGGTTCGCTTGCATTTGATATTGACGGCGCCGTTATTAAGGTGGACGACCTTGCCGCGCGTGAAACGCTTGGCAGCACCAACAAGTTCCCGCGCTGGGCGATTGCCTTCAAGTATCCGCCCGAAGTCAAGGAAACGGTTCTGCGGGAAGTGGAAGTCTCGGTTGGCCGCACCGGCGTGCTCACCCCAACCGCCGTGTTTGACCCGGTCTTCTTGGCGGGTACAAGCGTTTCCCGTGCGAGCCTGCACAACGCCGATATCATCCGCACCCTCGGCATCCGGATCGGGGATACCATCCAGGTGCGCAAGGCCGGCGATATCATCCCGGAAGTCATCGGCGTTACACGCCATGCCGCAGGCGCGCCCGATTACGAAATGCCGGCGACCTGCCCGTCCTGCGGCGCGCCGGTTACCCACCTCGAAGGCGAAGCCGCGCTGCGCTGCGTAAACCCGGAATGCCCGGCCCAAAGCCTGCGCAACCTGATTCATTTTGCCTCCCGCAATGCGATGGCGATCGACGGCCTGGGCGAAGCCGTCGCAATCCAGCTGACAGACCGCGGCCTTGTGCACACGGTTGCAGATCTGTATACGCTGCGGCAGGAAGACCTGTTGCAGTTGGACAAGTTCAAACAGAAAAGCGCGAACAACCTGCTGGCCGCAATTGAAAATTCCAAGCGGAACAATCTTGACAAGCTTGTTTTCGGCCTGGGTATCCGCAACATCGGGGACAAGGCGGCCGCCCAGCTGGCGGAGCATTTTGGCTCCATGCAGGCGCTTGCCGCTGCCAGCGCCGAGGAAATTGCCGCGATTGACGGCATCGGCGCGATTATGGCTGAAAGCGTAACGGAATTCTTTGCGAAAGCCGGAACGGTGGATCTTTTGGCCCGGCTGCGCGCGGCAGGCGTCAACATGGACTGGCACGGCGAAAAGAAGGGCACGGCTCTTGCCGGCATGACCATTGTGGTGACCGGCACGCTGCCGACACTCTCCCGTCAGGAAGCCGAAGCCCTGATTGCCCGCAACGGCGGCAAGGCCAGCGGTTCGGTTTCCAAAAAAACGGCCTACGTCCTGGCCGGCGAGGCGGCCGGTTCCAAGCTGACCAAGGCCCGGTCTCTGGGCGTGCCGGTGATCGACGAAACTGCGTTTTTGCGCATGATAGACCAAAAAGAAACGCCGGAAACGTAAAAAACGCCGGAGGAGCAGGCGGTGAAACCGCCACGCCCTCCGGCGTTTTGCGTTTACAGAACCATCAGCAGGGTGCCGGCGCCGATCAGCACACAGCCCAGTGCGGATTTTAGGGTGACCTTCTCATGCAGAAATACAAAGGCCAGTACCAGCGTAATCACAACGCTGAGCTTGTCAATGGGCACAACCTTGCTGGCGTCGCCGATCTGCAGCGCCCGGTAATAGCACAACCACGAAGCGCCGGTGGCCAGGCCGGACAAAATCAAAAACAACCAGCTTCGTTTGTCAATGCTGCCTAAACCGCCCTGCGTATGTGTCAGGAAAACCATGCCCCAGGCCATCGCCAGCACAACCGTTGTGCGCACGGCGGTGGCCAAATTGGAATTTACCCCCGCCACACCGATTTTGGCTAAAATGGAGGTTAACGCGGCAAAAACAGAAGAACCCAACGCAAACAGCCACCACATTGCAAAAACTCCTTCCCGTTTTGCATATGCCCGGCAGGTTACTCTTCATCATCCAGGCTGAAATCGCTCGGATCAAAGCGGGGCAGTTCTTGGCGATGCGGTGTGCGCTGCAGCGGGTCATACACAAATTTGCGGCAACAATAATAAGGGGAAACAACCCCACGCTGCCGGCACAGCACCATGCGGCTGTCGGCGGCGGGGCTGCCGTGGGCGCAGTAGGCGCAGGCCGGGGCGATCCGGCTGCCATAAAACGGCTTTTTGAACATCGGGCTGTCTCCTCGGCACGGCCCCGGTGGGGCCGGATGTTGGCGTTCGGCGCGCGAACGTGGAGGGTTCGGCCGGCCGCTTTATTTATTATAGGATCTTTGCCGAATTTTGTAAAGCACAGCGCATAGAAAGCAGAACACCACAACCGCCGCGTCGGGGCGCAGCCGCTGCATGGGCACCACGCGCGGCGCCAGGCTGGTAAATGCGGCGACCTCCCCGGGCAAAAAATGCACGCACAGCCGAACAAGCACCTGTAGCAACACCATGTGCAGCGCCCGGCTGGCCAGCAGGGGCTTCCACGGCGTCTCCGGCCCCAGCAGCAAGCGCAGCTGCACAAAGACCGAAACGCCCCACACGCTCAGGCAAAAGCAGATGCCGTACAAAGCTACCGGCCCGCCAAGCGCCGCAAAATCGGCGCAGCCGGCGCTGATCTCAAGCAATGCGCTTCCCCAGGGGCGCAGCGCTGCGGGCAGGGCCGAAACCGTGACCGCATACACGATGCGGAAAAACACCACGCATCCGCAAACGGCCAGCGCGCTGTCTACCGCGTAACCGATTGCCGCAGCAAGGCCGGGAAGGTCGTTGTGGGCGGGGGGCGGTGCGACGCTTGGCGCGGCGGGCAGGCGAGCAAAAGGCAGCAGGATGGCCGCGGCCAGCAGGTTGCAAGCCAGCTGCAGCCCGTACAGCAGGATGCCCAGCCGGACGGACCCAAGCAGCTGCCCGCCCAGGCAGCCGATGACAAACCCGGGCCCGGAACAACAGCCAAGCAGGAGAAGTAGCCGCCGCTGCTCTGGCGCCGCTTCACGGGCAAGCTGGGCGCAGACTGCATACCCGCCCAACCAGGACAGCCCGACCAGTACAGGAAACCGGGATTTGCCTGCCTGCGCCGTCACCAACGTGCAGATAACAAAAAACGGGAACAATGCCGGCAGCAGGCTTGTCAGGCAGAGCGCGACGCCGTTGCTGAACCCTTCGGCCGCGGCGGCAGGACGTGCCAGCACCGCAGCCCCCAACAACAGGGCCGGCGCCAGCCCCAGCCATTTGCGAAGATTCATAACACCGCCCCTTTCGCGTATATTTGTGGATAGCAAGGGTGCGTGAGCGACACAACCGCGCCCGCAGGAAGGAGGGCGGCCCCATGAAGCGTTATCGGCATCCTCGGCGCCCGCGCGCGGGCGGCCCCCGTCCGGCCGATCTGTTCCGTGCGCCGGCGCCCGACTTTTACCGGTTGCCTGATCTGACGATCCGCGGCGGCCAGGTGGCGACTGATGGCTGCCGGCGGGTACTGGATTTCACGCCGGAAAAGATCTGCCTGGATCTTGGCCGAACCCTGGTAACATTGTATGGCGAAGAACTGCGGATAGAATCACTGGCCGGGTACAGGCTGGTGGCGGCAGGCCAGATTGCCAGGATCGAATTTTCCCGTAAATGGAAAGGAGGGGAAAATGGCGTGTAGGCAGTGGATGCAGGCGGACGCTATCCGCTTCCGGGTGACAGGCCGCGGCGCGCAGGGGCTGTTGGCCCGGGCTGCCGGCCAGGGAATCCGGTTGCGGGGCGTCCGGTGTGCAGGCGCAGGGTATGCCGCTACGGTTTCCGGGCGTGATTGGCCGCGTCTCCAGGCTCTGGCGGCAGCCGGCGGTTGGCAGCTTTCACTTGTGGGGCGGCGCGGGCCCGGCCGGCGCCTTGAAGGGCTTGTGCGGCGCCCTGGCGTCCTGGCCGGGGCGGTGGTTTTCTTAGTACTCTGTGCCTGGCTGCCAGGCTTTGTCTGGCAGATTGATTTCGGCACGCTGCCGGCTTCGGACCTGCCAACAGTACGCAGCTTGCTGGCGGAACAGGGAATCTGGGAAGGCTGCCGCCTGCGCGAAGGCCAGCTGCGGCTGGCCCAGGCGGCAATGGAACGCCGGATGCCGGATTTCGGCTGGATCGGGCTGCATTTTGCCGGCGGCTGCCTGAGCATTGAATATACAGAACGGGAAACCCAATCGATCCGCCCGGAACCACAGCCCGCGGCGCTCTATGCCAAGGCGGCCGGCCAGATTACGGCGATGGAACTGACAGGCGGGTTCCCGGCCGTTGTGGCGGGGCAGTATGTGGCGGAGGGGCAGCTGCTGGCCAACGGCCAAAAATCGGACCGCAATGAGGAGGCGGTGTCCCAGGCGGCATCCGGTCGGGTTCTGGCTGCGGTGCAGCGCCGTTACCAGGCGGATCAGCCGCTGCAGCAAACGGCCGCCGCGCTGACCGGCCGTGCGCAAACACGCTGGACGCTGTATCTGTTTGGCACGGCCTGTACAGAACCGGATGCGGAAAACCTGCCCGCACTGCAGGGCCAAAGGAGGGAAAGCTGGCAGCCGTTGGCGCTGGGGCGGGTGACGCTGCCCGCCTGCCTGCATACCGAGACCTTGTGGGAGGCGACGGAGCAGACCTTTTCACTCTCGGCGCAGGCGGCCAGGGAGCTCGCGCGTCGTGCCTGCCGCCTGCAGCTGCTGGCAGAATTCCCGGATGCGGCCGATGTGGAGGAGAGCCTTGCTTTTTCAGAGCAGGCAGATGGAACGATGCGCTGCATCGCTGAATATCGCTTCACTGCCAATATCGCGCAGGCCGGCCCCGTTGCGCCGCTGGAAAAACAGGATGCCGGCTGAACGGGCGGCGTTTGCAAGCAAAAGAAATTTTTGTATATTTTTCTTCCCGGCGGGATGCTATTTTTATGGATTTGTGCTATAATGCAAAGTGACAAAGGGGCTTGCTGTGCGTGTTTGGCACACAAACGCCGGGCAAGGCCCCTGCCCAGAAAAAGAACGTGGATCGGGAGGTAGTGTATTTGGCAGAGCGAGCAGTGGAGTTGGACAGCATCGAGCTGGCGGCCGCCATCTTTGGCAACGGCGACCAAAACGTGCGGCTGCTGGAAAGTGAGTTTGGGGTGACGGCGGTCTGCCGTGGTTCCGAACTTAAATTTACCGGCAGTGAGGAAGGGGTTACCGCTGCGCTGCACGCGGTGCAGGGGATGGTTACCCTGATGGAAAACCGCACGCCGCTGGACGAACAGACCGTCCGTTACTGCATCAACCTTGCCCGCGAAGGGGAGGAAAAGCGCCTGCAGGAGCTGACCAATGATTTTGTGGCGGTGACAGCCAAGGGCCGCCCGATCCACCCCAAAACCCTGGGCCAGAAGGAGTATCTGGCCGCCATCCGGGCCAACCCCATCACCTTCGGCGTCGGCCCGGCCGGCACCGGCAAGACCTACCTTGCGGTGGCAATGGCAGTCAAGGCTTACAAAGCCAAGGAGGTTGACCGCATTATCCTGACCCGCCCGGCGGTGGAAGCGGGAGAAAAGCTCGGCTTTCTGCCGGGGGACCTGCAAAATAAGGTGGACCCATACCTGCGCCCGCTGTATGACGGCCTGTTCGATCTGCTGGGCGCCGAAGCATTCCAGCGGCTTTTGGAAAAGCAAACCATTGAAGTGGCACCCCTTGCATATATGCGCGGGCGCACGCTGGACGATGCTTTCATCATTTTGGATGAAGCGCAGAACACCACCCCGGAACAGATGAAGATGTTTTTGACCCGTATGGGGGCGAACAGCAAGGTGGTGGTTACCGGCGATGTCACCCAGATCGACCTGCCGGACAAGGCCCGCAGCGGTCTGGTGGATGCCCTCAAGGTGCTGCGCGGCATCCGTGGCATCGCCCAGATCCAGCTCAGTGAAAAGGACGTCGTGCGCCATCGCCTGGTGCAGCAGATTGTCAAAGCCTATGAACGTGCAGCCGGGGCTTCACCCCGCCGCTGATGAGATAGACCCTTAGGATGTATCGGATAAATCCTTCACAGTACCATCCCGCGCAAACAGGCTCCTGTCGCGGTATTTCTGGCGGATGGTTCATCCCGTGATGGGGCGGGTACACCCTAGCGAACTGATTTTACACGAAGGAGGAAAACCTCTATGTCAAACAAGGTGCTGATCAGCAACGAGCAGAACGCCGTGAAAATTCCGTCAGGGCTGCGCATCTTGATCCGCCGCAGCTGCAACGCCGTGCTCAACTATGAACATTTTGAAGGCCCGGCGGAGATCAGCGTGACCTTCGTGGACAATGACCGCATCCACGAACTCAACAAACAATACCGCAACAAGGATATGCCCACGGATGTCCTCAGCTTTCCGATGGGGGAAAACGGCCAGTATGATATTGATGAGGACAATGGCTGCAAGGTACTCGGCGATATTGTGATCTCGATGCAGCGCGCGATGGAACAGGCCGAACTCTACGGTCACAGCCTGCAGCGGGAGGTCGCTTACCTGACCGTTCATTCCATGCTGCATCTGCTTGGGTATGACCATGAGGGCAGCGGCCTGGAAGCCGTACGCATGCGTGAACGCGAGGAAGCCGTGCTGTTGCAGCTCGGGCTGCCGCGCACCGTCTCCTACACCAACGATGAGATTCTGTACGAATGAAGATTTCCACTGATCTGGCACGCTTTGGGCGGGGTTTTGTCTACGCCTGGAACGGCATCCGTGCTGCCGTCAAGGAAGAACGCAACTTCCGCTTTCACCTTTGCGCTTCGGTGTATGCCTGTGCGGCGGGGCGCCTGGCCGGGCTTGACGCCACCGGTTTTGCACTGCTTGCGCTGTGCATCTTTGCGATGCTTGGCATGGAACTGATGAACTCTGCCGTCGAACGCGCGGTGGACAAGCCCGATACAACCCACTGGTGGAGCGCAGGCGCCGCCAAGGATATGGCGGCCGGCGCCGTGATGGTCACGGCGCTGGGAACCATTTGTGTGGCTGTTTGCCTGTTTGGCAACCCGGCGGCGCTCACCGCCATCTGGTGCGGGGTCACGGCCAGCCCGCTGACGGTGGGGCTGTGGGCGCTGTCTCTGGTGGCGGCGTATGGGTTTACCTTCCGCTTTGGAAACCGAAAAGAAAAAGAGGAAAACGATGCAGCAAACCACGCAGAATAATATGCCCGGGGCTGGCACATCCAGCGTTTTTGTCGCGCTGGTGGGCCGGCCCAATGTGGGTAAATCCAGCCTGACCAACCGCCTTGTCGGTGAAAAGGTTGCGATCGTCACCCAGAAACCGCAGACAACCCGCAGCCGTATCACCGGTATCCTGACCCGGGGCCCGGTGCAGTATGTGCTGATGGATACGCCGGGCATCCATGCGCCGCGCAACAAGCTTGACGCCCGTATGACCCAGACGGCCGCAGCCAGCGTCAAGGATGTGGATGTGACCGTCATGCTGTTTGAACCGGCCGGTGAACTGACCGAATCGGAGCGGACGATGATCGAAACGCTTGGCGGCAAGGCTCCGGCAATCGCTGTGATCAACAAGGTTGACCTTCTCAAGGATTTTGCCGCGCTGGAAGCGCGCAAAAAGCAGATCGAAGCCTTTGGCGTCTTTGCACAGGTGCTGCCGGTTTCCGCGCAGGACGGTACCGGATGCGAAGCGCTTCTTGCGGCGCTGTGCGGCTACGCCGAGCCGGGCCCCCATTATTTTGACGACGACGCTTTTACCGATATGCCGGAAAAGGAACTGGTGGCCGAACTGATCCGCGAAAAAATCCTGCTCTTCATGCGGGAGGAAATCCCCCATGGCGTAGCCGTAACCATTGAAAGCTTCAAAGAACGGCCCGGAAGCGACCTTGTCGATATCAGTGCGCTGATCTGCTGTGAGCGCAAAAGCCACAAGGGCATGATCATCGGTAAAGGCGGCCAGATGCTGAAAAAGATCTCGACGGCCGCCCGGCTTGATTGTGAAGAGCTGCTTGGCGTGCGGATCAACCTGCGCTGCTTTGTCAAGGTTATGGAAGGCTGGCGCAACGTTGAGCATGACCTCAACGAGCTCGGCTTCAAGAAGCCCTGACCCCTGCCCTGAACGGACAACTTTTTTGGTCTGTCTGCGGTATAATGGTTGGCAACCCGAACCGAAAAGAGGTGCCGCCATATGCCGCAGGATCACGCCGCCGGCCCGTGGGCGCAGTTCGCCAAGACGGGCAGTGTCTATGATTATCTGAATTTCAAAGCCCAGCAGAATTTGTTGGAAAAGGAGGACCAGCACCATGCAGATCGCGACCGACGGGCTGGTCCTGCGGCAGGTGAAGGTGGGGGAAGCCGACCAGATCCTGACGATTCTTACACCTGACCATGGTGTGCTGTCAGCCTCGGCTCGGGGCAGTTTGCGGCTGAAAAGCAAACTGTTCAGCGCCTGCGGGCTGTTTTGTTATTCGGAATTTACAATTACTGCCGGCCGCGCCAGCTATTTCGTTGATACGGCTGCGGTGAAAAAGGTCTTTCATGGCCTTGGCCGCAGCGTGGAGGCTATGGCCCTTGCAAGCTATCTGGCTGAAGCGGCCTGTGTTCTGGCCCCGGAACCGCCGGAGTCAGCCGAGCTTCTGCGCCTGCTGCTCAACAGCCTGTACATGATCGGTGAAAACAAGCGTCCGCTGCCGCTTATGAAAGCGATTTTTGAGATGCGCGCAAGCTGCCAGGCCGGCTATATGCCGCGTATCCTTGCCTGTGAGAGCTGCGGGCGATATGACGGCTGCGATTTTTACCTCGATACAGCCGGCGGCGGGTTGCTGTGCGCCGACTGTGCGGCCAGCCACAACCGTGTGCCCAATCTTGATGCCGGCGCCCTTTATGCGCTGCGGCATATCTGTCTGGCGGACGATGCCAAACTGTTTGCGTTTACCCTTTCGGCCGCCAGCACAAAGCGGCTGGGCCGGGTGTGTGAGCGGTATTTTCTTGCCAATCTTGACCGCGGGCTGAAAAGCCTGGACTTTCTGCACACAGTGCTGGCAGAACCTGCGCCTGCTTCACCGACCGTGCCAAGCGGCAATGAACCAGAAGTTTAGAAAACGAAGGAGTTACCCTCTGCATGGATCTTTCCTATCAATCAACACTTGAACTTGACAAGGTGATCGCCCGCGCGGTGGAGCTTTGCGCCTGCGCCGAAACCAAGGACCGGATGCGCGCCATCACCCCTTGCCCCAACACCGAGGAAGAGCGGTTCGCCCTCGCCCAGACCAACGCCGTCAACAGCCTGCTGCTTAAAAACGGCAGCCCGCGGTTTGGCGCAGTTTCCAACGGCAAACGCATCGCCGCCCATGCATCCAAGGGCGGTATCCTCTCAATGGGGGAACTGCTTGAGATCGCCGCGATTTTGCGCAACTTTCAGGGCCTTTCACAGTGGTACGGCATGACCGAGCACGAACCGCTCCAAACCGATGACCTGTTCTTCGCGCTGGCCCCGCAGCCGGCGCTTGAAAAGCAGATTACCGACAGTATCCTCTCACCCGAAGAAATGGCCGACACCGCCAGCATGACACTGCGGGACCTGCGCCGCCGTATTCGTGCAACTGAGGATTCGATCCGCACCAAGCTTGACTCGATCATCAAAAATTCCACCACCAATAAGTTCCTGCAGGATGCCGTCGTCTCGCTGCGCAACGGCCGGTATGTTGTGCCGGTACGGGCAGAATACCGCGGCGAAGTGGGGGGCGTCATCCATGATGTCTCTTCCACCGGCGCAACCCTCTTTGTCGAGCCGACCGCCGTCGTTGAGGCCAACGCCCGAATCATGCAGCTGCGCGCCCAGGAACAGGAAGAAATCACCCGCATCCTGACGGCTTTTTCCGATCAGGTCGCCTCGCTTGAACCGCAGTTTTCCTACAGCTATGACGCGATGCTTTCAATTGACCTGCTGCTGGCCAAAGCGCGCCTTGCGGTTGAGCAGAACGCTTTTATGCCAATGGTCAGCGATACCTGCAGGTTCTCACTCAAAAAGGCGCGCCATCCGCTCATTGATAAGAAAAAGGTTGTGCCAATCGATATCACGCTTGGCGACGACTACGATACCCTTGTCATCACCGGCCCGAATACCGGCGGCAAAACTGTCTCTCTCAAAACGGCCGGCCTGCTCAACGCAATGGCGCAGTACGGGTTCCTGATCCCGGCGCACGAAAGCTCAACCGTCTGCTATTTTGAGGAATACCTCGTCGATATTGGCGATGAGCAGAGCATTGAGCAGAGCCTGTCAACCTTCTCGGGCCATATGAAGCGGATCACTGATATCCTTGACAAAGCCGGCCCCGATACCTTAACCTTGCTGGACGAACTTGGCGCCGGTACCGACCCGGCCGAAGGCGCGGCGCTTGCCGTCAGCATTCTGGAGGAGCTGCGCCGCCGCCACACGCTGCTGATGGCCACTACCCACTATGCCGAACTCAAGGTGTTTGCGCTTGAAACGCCCGGCGTTGTCAACGCAAGCTGCGAGTTTGATGTCGAAAGCCTGATGCCCACCTACAAGCTCAGTGTCGGCGTGCCGGGCAAATCCAACGCCTTTTTGATCAGCGCCAAGCTCGGCATCCCGGAGCGTGTCATCGACGCGGCGCGCGCACATATGTCGAGCGATGATAAACGGCTGGACAGTGTGCTGGCCCAGCTTGACGAACTCAAACTGCAGCTGAAGGCTGCCGAGCAGGAGGCCGAACAGGCTCGCTACGCAGCCGAGCACGCGCTTGAAAAGGCGGAGCAACAGCGAGATGCCCTGATCCACCAGGGGGAAGAGGCGTTGGAAGCCGCCCGCAAACAGGCCAGGGACCTTGTGCAAAAGGTGCAGAACGAGGCCTATGCCCTGACCGATGAACTGCGCCGCCTGCAAAAGGAAGAAAAGGCCAGCGCCGCCCAGCGCGCCATCCGTGCCCGCGAGATCGCCCGCAAGGATACCGAGAAAATCATGGCCGGCGCGGCCTCCCGACAGCCGGTGGAATCGTATGTGCCGCTCAAGGATGTGCAGGTCGGGCAGGAGGTTGTCATTGCCGAGCTCAACCAGGCCGCGGTCGTTATGGCCCGGCCTGATAAAGACGGCATGGTGGAAGTGCGCGCCGGCATCCTCAAAACCAAGGTGCCGCTTTCCGGCCTGAAGGCGCCGGACAAGCTGGCAAAACCCAAGGAAAAGCCGGTCCGGCGCAGCCACACCCGGGTGCAGCTGGATCATGACCGCAAGGCCAGCATGGAGCTCAACCTGTTGGGCTATACCGTGGAGGAGGCCATCGGCGAGGTGGACCGCTTCCTGGACGGTGCGCTCATGCGCGGCCAGCACACGGTGTATATCATCCACGGTATGGGCACCGGTGCGCTGCGCGCCGGCATCCAGAAACACCTGCGCACCCACCGCCAGGTGAAGAGTTTCCGCCTTGGCGGCTACGGCGAAGGCGGCGCCGGCGTGACGGTGGTGGAACTGAAATAACCGCCGCTTGCCCCTGCCAATCAAAACGCTAAAAACGGAGCGACTGCTGTCGTATGCCCGCAACGGGATAGGACAGCAGTCGCTTTTTGGTTTGCGCAGGGTTTGCGCATTTTTTTCCGGCGGAAGGCATACACTGGGAACATCAGCCAAAGGGGGGGATGCCGCGCGATGAAGACGGTCATTTACCTGGACGTGCTTTTGCTGACAAACTTCCTGATCGGATATGCGCTGCTGGCAGCGGCCGGGCTGCTGGCCGGTATGCAGGCGCGGTTTGGCCGGATGGTCCTTGCCTCGCTGCTTGCGGCGTCCAGTGCGCTGATCCTGCTGGCGCCGGAACTCACCTACCCGCAGCAGCTTGTCTATAAGGTGGGAACGGCGGCCGTCATCACGGCGGCTGCCTTTGGGGTGCGGCCGCTACGGAGGTATGCCGCGGTACTGGGGTGGTTCGCGGCGCTCAACCTGCTGCTGGCCGGGTTGTGCATCCTGGTCATATTGCGCACCGGTTCGCCGCTTGTGCAAACCGGCAACCTCGCGGTTTATCTGCGCATTTCGCCGGTGCTGCTCGTGCTTCTGGCCGGGGTATGCAGCGCGGTAGTCTGGTTGGGGCTTTGCCTGTTTGCCAGGCCCTCCGCCCCGGCCCGCACGGCCGGGCTGCGGGTTGACCTGGGCGGGGTGCCGGTGCAGCTGCGCGCGGTGCTGGATACCGGTTGTCACCTCAAAGATCCCATTACCTGTCTGCCGGTGCTGCTCGTCAGCTACCCGGCGGCGCGTTCCCGGCTGCCGCAGGCTGTCTGCCAGTATCTGGACGGCTGGTTCGCGGGTGTGCGCACGGCCGGCCCGCCGCCAGGCCTTTCGCTGCGCATGATTCCCTGTGCCACCGCTACCGGCCAAACTGTGCTGCCGGGATTCACGGTTGGCCGGCTGGAACTGATCGGGGCTGACGGCCCGCTGCCGCTGCGCCGCACGGCGGTCGCTTTTACGGCGCAGGCGTTTGGCTCCAACCGCTATGAAGCCCTTTACGGGGCGGACTTTTTGTAAAGGAGGAACCCTATGTCTGCCATCACACAGGTAAGCCAACTGCTCAGCCGGATTCTGGCCGGCCTGGCCGCACCGCAGGATCTGCACTATATCAACGGCCCCGATACGCTGCCTGCCCCTTTGAGCCCGGAACAGGAAAAACAGGTCCTTGCGGCGCTCGCTGCCGGTGATGCCGGCGCGCGTGATACCCTGATTACACATAACCTGCGTCTGGTTGTTTACATTGCCAAAAAGTTTGAAAGCCCGGCAGCCGGGGTGGAGGATATGATCTCCATTGGAACCATCGGGCTGATCAAGGCGGTCAACACTTTTGAGCCCGGCAAAAACATCAAGCTCGCCACCTATGCAAGCCGCTGCATCGAAAATGAGATCCTGATGTACCTGCGCAAAAGCTGCAACCGTCGGCAGGATGCCAGCATCGACGAGCCGCTCAATACCGATTCCGACGGCAACGAGCTGCTGCTGATGGACGTGCTGACCAGCAACGACGCCCAGGTGGGGGAGGAACTTGAACACAGCGCCGAGTGCGCTGCGCTGCGCGCGGCGGTAAGCCGGCTGCCGGCGCGGGAACGCACGATTATGGAAATGCGGTTCGGTTTGGGCGGCCGGCAGGAACATACCCAGAAAGAAGTGGCAGACAGCATCGGCATTTCGCAGAGCTATATCTCCCGGCTGGAAAAGCGGATCATCAAACGGCTGCGCCGTGAGATGGAGACGGTGGTCTGAATGGCGTTTACCGGGCCAGGGCGGTGCTCTGCCGCACAAAGTCCGGCGCAACGCCGCCAAGCAGGTTCATCTCGGGCGTGTTCACCAGCAGTGCAAAATCAAAGCCGTCTTTGGTCCAGCGCAGCATGCCGTCCCGTCCGGGAGATTGGCTCTGGGTGACCGTAATGCCGTCGATCGGGTATTCCTCCACACTCTCAAAAGATCCGTTCAGGAAAGAATCCGGAATGTCCAGCGTGCCGGCGGGGGCGGCGCGCAGCCGGGCAAAGCCGCTTGGCACAATCAGATATTCAATCTCGGCGGTGTTGTCGTTGATAAGCCAGAACCGCTGCGGAATCAGTATTTCGGTGTCAGGGTGTTCGCTGATGGCAAAACCGGCGGTGCGCGCATAATCGGGGGAGGTATACTCCCGCTGCTGGTTGCCGGTATCGGCGGGGTCGGTGGCCGGGTGCAGCACCACAAACAGCGCGGCCCCCGTGGAAGCACAGAGCGCAACGGCTACCCAGAACAAATAAAACCAAACATCGCTCAGCATACACAACGCCTCCTTTGCAGCTATCCTATGCAGCCACAGGGGCGAACGTGCAAAATTTGCCAGCCGGCGCGGGTGTCTGCCGGCAGCGCATCCTGCCCATACTGCAAGGGACACCGCCGTTCTGCGGCGGGAACAGGAAAGGGAGGATGCCCCGCATGTACACAGGAAAAGTGGAAATCTGCGGCGTAAACACCGCACAGCTTCCCGTTTTGACTGAGCGGGAAAAGACGGAACTTTTGCGCAAAGCCCGTGCCGGGGACACAAGCGCCCGCCAGAAGATGATCCAGGGAAACCTGCGCCTTGTGCTGAGCGTCGTACAGAAATTTGCCGGCCGGGGCGAAAATCTTGACGACCTGTTTCAGGTTGGCTGTATCGGGCTGATCAAAGCGATCGATCACTTTGACCCCGATTTGCAAGTGCGATTTTCGACCTATGGCGTGCCGATGATTGTGGGGGAGATCCGTCGCTTTCTGCGGGATAACAACCCTGTCCGGGTCAGCCGTTCGATCAGGGACCTTGCCTATCACTCTATGCAGGCGCGGGAAGCTCTGCAAAAGGAGAGCGGGCGCGAACCCCGTATCTCCGAAATTGCGGCCCGGGTGGGCGCCGCGCCGGAAAATGTGGCGATGGCGCTTGAATCGATCACTGAACCGGCCAGCCTCTCTGAGCCGGCCTACACCGACGGGGATGAGAGTGTCTCGCTGATGGACCGCGTTCCGGAAGCCGGGGGTGAAGAAAGTTGGATCAGCACCATCATGTTCCGGGACACCGTCCGTGCGCTGACCCCGCGGGAACGGCGGATCATTTCGCTGCGGTATCTTTCGGGCAAAACCCAGGTGCAGGTCGCCAAGGAAATAGGTATCAGCCAGGCACAGGTCAGCCGCCTTGAAAAAAATGCGCTCTGCCGCATACGGGAGCAGATCTCCTCCTCGTGATGAAGCGTTAAGCAAAAGCAGCCCTGCCTTTCCGCACGGGGCGGGAAAGGCGGGGCTGCTTTGCAAAAGGGGCTGCCAACCGCGCTGCGGCGCGGGCCGTTTACATTTCTTCAGCCGGTGGGGTTTTGGCGGCCATTTCCTGCTTGAGACGCCGGATCATGGAACGCATATTGCGCGCATCGGGCAGCTGTACGCCGCAGACCCCCAGCGCACGGTCAAACGAACGGTAGTTTTTGTACAGAATCCCGGTGATACCCAGGTTGTACGCCGCTTGGGCGTTCTGCTTGCTGTCATCTACAAAAATCGATTCATCGTAAGCCAGATGGTATTTCTGCATCAGCAGGGTATAAATCTGCGGGTCCGGCTTGAGCAGGTTGACATCACAGGAGGCAATGCCGCCGTCAAACAGCGGGAAAAAGTCCCGCTCACGGATGTGCTCCATCGTGTCGGAAGCAATGTTGGAAAGGTAGTACAGGCGGTAGCCGGCAAGCTTGAGCTTGCACATTGTGGTGATGGTGTGGGGGTTGGTTTTCAGAATCGTCTCCCACTCGTCAATCACGGCCTGCACTTCAAAACTGCGCCCGCAGGCGGCGGCATTTTCCAGCATGATGCGGTTGGCGGTGCCGCGGGTGATTACCCCGCGGTCAAGGTCCTCCCACTCTTTGCTGCCAAAGGTCAGGTTGTAGACGATCTCTTCCGCTTTGCGGTTGATAAACCGGTCCATCAGGAAATCTTTGGGGGTGAAGTTCACAACCACGCCGCCCAGATCAAAGATGATGTTTTTATACATACACGGCTTCTCCTTCATATCACGCTCTGCTTGGCTTCTATTATACACGCAAAATCGCAAAGACACAAATCCAATTTGCGCGCATAGAATTACAGAAGAGGGCAACACGGGGGAGGGATGCCGCATGACTCTGTCGGAACTGCACAGAAAAGATGTGATTCAGCTTAAAACCGGCGAAAACCTTGGACGGGTGGACGATCTTGTGTTTTCGGGCGAGACGGCGGCGGTGGAGCGGCTGATCCTGCGCGGCAGGCCGCGATGGTTTGGCCTGCTGGGAAGAGGAGAAGACCTTGAAATTGCCTGGGAGGCCGTCAAACAAATGGGGGCCGATGTGATTCTGGTGGACGCGCCATCGCCGCCGATCCGCGGCGATGCGTCCCGCCGATGGCGGTGGTAACGCACACTTTGTAAAATTGCTGAAAAATCTTGGCTTGTTTGGTGAAATTTCTGACAAACTATGCTATAATAAAGCACATATGGGCGGAACGCCCTTCGGCTCTATCCGGCAAGGAAACCCCGGGCCGTACGGGGGTGATTAGGTGGGGAAAAAGCGGGCCGATGCCGCAGTGCTCGGTATGGCAACGCTGCTGGCGCTGGGGCTGATCGCCTGGGCGGCCGGCTTTTGGATTGCGCCGGTGGTACAGTTCGGTTACCGGCCGGCGGCGTATACCGCGCCCCGGACCGAGCAGGAAGCACAGCAGGCAGAACTGGCGGCGCCGATCAACCTGAACACCGCCGATGCCGAAACCTTGATGCGGCTGCCCGGCATTGGGGAAAAGCGCGCCGCGGCCATTGTGGCGTACCGCGAAGAGCACGGGCCGTTTGCTTCGCCGGATGAGCTGGTCGAAATTTCGGGGATCTCGCAGCGGATGGTGGACCAGTGGGCAGGGCGGATTACGCTGGCGCCCGAACCATGAAACCGCGCACACTGTACGGCAAGTGACGGCGAAACCATCGTTTGGCGCTGCGCACAGTTTGCCGCCCGGATCCCCTGCGGGCGGCGCGGCAAAGAGCCGTGGATTTTGAAGCTTTTGACAGATTTCATAAAGGAGGATTCTGGATTGGAACCGCGTGAAAGTATCTTTATCAACCGTGAACTCAGCTGGCTGGACTTTGACAGCCGTGTGCTGGCTTTGGCCAAAGAAAAAACGGTTCCGCTGGGGGAACGGCTTAAATTTGCGGCCATCTTCGGCAGCAATATGGACGAGTTTTTCATGGTGCGGGTAGGTTCGCTGTATGACCAGACCCTGCTCAAGAACAACAAGCTGGATATTGTCACCCATATGACGGCGTCGGAGCAGATTGCCGCCATCACCCCGCGTGTAGCCGAACTGCAGGCCAAGTGTGATAAATATTGGCAGCACCTGGTTGCGGCGCTTGACGAAAAAGGATACCGCAAGGTCGATTTCAACAAGATGGACAAGCAGCAGGAAAGGTTCTGGAAAAGCTATTTTGAACGCGAAGTTTTCCCGATTCTAAGCCCGCAGATTGTTGACCAGCGCCACCCGTTCCCGTTTTTGCGCAACAAAGAAATCTATTTTGTCGTTCAGTTGTATACAAAGGCCGACGGCGTGCATTACGGCATCATTCCAATCAGCAACCAGTTTGAGCGTGTTTTGTACACCAAGGATGGCGAGATCACCCGCTATGCTTTTGTCGAAGAGCTTATCGCCCACTATGCGTCGGCGATTTTCCGCAAAAACTCGGTGCAGAAATCCTGCTTGTTCCGTGTGACCCGCAACGCTGATATCACAGTCGATGAGGGCATGATGGATCATGACATCGACTTCCGCGACGTGATGAGCGAACTGCTCAAAAAACGCCGCAAGCTCGCGGCGGTGCGTATCCAGTTCTGGCCCGAAGCCCCGCAGGACATTGTCAAATTCCTGCGTGAAAAGCTTGTGGTCCCGGCCGACCGCTGCTTTACCCAAACATCGCCATTGGATTCCGGATGCCTGTTCCGTCTTTCCGGCCGCATCGCTTCGGACGGCAACGCGGCGCTGTTTTACCCGCCGGCCCGCCCGATCCAGGCCCCGCACGGGTATGATCTCTACCGCGAAGCGCACGAACACGATGTGCTGATCGCCTACCCCTACCAGAGCATCCGACCGTTTATTCGTATGCTGCTCAAAGCCGGCGCCGACCCGAACGTCGTTTCGATCAAGATGACGCTGTACCGCCTGGCCAACGACTCCCAGATCGTGCAGGCGCTGATCAACGCCGCAGAAAACGGCAAGGAAGTCGTCGCGATGGTCGAGCTGCGCGCCCGGTTTGACGAACAAAACAACATCGACTGGTCGAAACAGCTTGAGGAAGCCGGGTGTACGGTTTTTTACGGGTTTGATGATTACAAGGTCCATTCCAAGCTGACCCTTATCACAAGCAAGGTGGACGGCAAATACCGCTATCTGACCCAGATCGGCACCGGCAACTACAACGAAAAGACCAGCGAACAATATACCGACCTTTCTTTCATCACCTCTCGCCAGGAAATTGGCGAGGAGGCCAGCGCCATCTTCAACAACATGGCCCTCCAGCGGCTGACCAGCGAAGCCGATACGATGCTCGTCGCCCCGCTGCGGTTCAAGAGCGTCCTGCTGGAGGAGATGGATCGCCAGATCGCCAAGGCCAAGCGCGGCGAGCGCGCCTCGATGATTCTCAAAAACAACTCGGTCAACGACCCGCAGATCATCGAAAAGATCAGCGAGGCCAGCTGCGCCGGCGTACGGGTGGACATGATCATCCGCGGCATCTGCTGCATGCGGGCCGGCGTGCCGGGCAAAACCGAAAACGTCCACATCCGCAGCATTGTGGGGCGCTATCTCGAGCATTCCCGGATCTATTGTTTTGGCGAAGGGGAAGAAGCCCGCGTGTACATTGCTTCGGGCGATTTCCTGACCCGCAACACTGAACGCCGTGTTGAAGTCGGCGTGCGGGTGGACGATCGCCGGATCGCCCGCCAGCTGCAGGATATTTTGGACCTGCAGCTGCGTGATACCGTCAACGCGCGCGTTATGCAGCCGGACGGCAGTTATGCAAAAGTCAAACCCGCTGAAGGCGAGCCGCCGGTGGATAGCCAGATGGCGATGTACGGCTATTTCCAGCACGGTTTTGAGCGCATCGACCCGCCGGCTGCGCAGCCCAAGCCGCCGGCTTCGCCGGTGACGGCGCCGCGGGCCCAGCCCCGGCGTGACAGCGCCCGCTTCCGCGGTTTGTTTGAAAGCCTGCTTGGAGGCAAAAAGTAACCCGACGCAATCCGGCCGGGCCGGAAAAATTGGTATAGGAGATCGGAAGGAGCAAAACCATGAAAAGCTGTGTTGTAACTGCAAGTTATTCCTGTCCGCCGCAGAAGGTGTGGCTGTACCTGACCAACGCAAACCTGAACCATTGGCGGACAGATATCTCGCAGGCGGATATCTCGGCCGATGGTACTGAGATCAATGAGCATAACAAGGACGGCAGCATAACCCAGATCAAGGTTACAGAAGCCGAAAAGCCGCGCCGGCTGCGCTGCCAGTTCAGCCGCGGACGGGTTCACGGCACCTTTACGGCAATCCTGTTGGGTGGTGGCGACGCAACCAGCCTGGAATGCACGTTGGAAGTGGAAGGCATGGGCCTTTTTGCCAAGCCAAAAAAAGGCTTGGAAGAGCGCCTGGCCATGCTGAGCCAGGCGGTTGGTGGCTGAGGGGCGCAGGCTGAAATCGACTGAACAGGTAAAACAATGGGCCGCCGGCCGTGCAGGAAACTGCACGGCCGGCGGCCCTGTTTGCGTGCCGGGGAAAGGGGCCCCGGTTTACAAATCTTTTGACTTCATTTTGTTGAGGTTTTTCTTTTCATACGAACCCGCGTTGGCGTAGCCGATGCACCAGATTGCAACGACCGCCGCGATGCATGCCAGCCCGATTGGCAGCAGTGCCAGCGTTCGCACGGCCAGGCTGAGCGCGGTGAACACCGCGATGAGTATGGCGGGCAGCAAAGCGCCGAACAGTTTCTTGCGGCGCAGCCCCAGCTGATACTGCCCGGCCAAAATGGCACAGGTCAGACACATGATAACCAGATCTTTCATAGAACATACCTCCGGTCAGGAAAGGTCGCGCGCTTTCATGCGCGCAATTTCCTTCTTTTTGGCCGTCTCATGGCCTTTCAGCCAGAGCAGCAGCAAAATGACGGTGGGAAAAACAAGCATCGGCCAATCCTGCGCAGGGTGGATCAGGCCGTGCAACCCCAGAAAAGCGAGCAGAATCAGCCAGATGGCCGGCACGATCCCACCCAGATACCAGTAACGCGGCCGGCGGTAGCAGGCCCAAATGTGAAAAGCGAGAACGATGATGGCGACCGCCCATGTGGTGACAGAATGCATAAACCGTTTGCCTCCTTAAGATAAATCCTTGGCTTTCATGCGCTGCATTTCTTTTTGCTGCTGATTTTGATATTTGGCCCGGCCGGCGCTCCATTCGCCAAGGAAGATGGAATTTAGAATGAAGAACGGGAACAGGTACCGCTGTTCCAGCGGAAGGATTCCGCCGGCAAACAGCCAGATGGTTCCCACCAACAGCAGCAGCGGGATGATGCCGCCCCAAAGCGGGCTTTTCAGTTTTGTACACAAAAGGTGCTCTACCGCCATAAGTGCAAAAGCAATGGCTGCCCCGATGGCCAGTTCAATCATGGGAGTCCTCCTTTTCCTGTTTGTACTTATCAATGATGAGCTTTGCGGTTTCAAGATCAATCCGGGAATCCACAGCCAGCCCTTTGATAAAGGCGGAAAACGGTTCCTCCTTTTTCTGGTCGGCAAGCTGTATTTTTTGGATCAGTTTGTCCAGCCGCAGCCGAACGGTTGGGTAGGATACTTCGTACAGCTTGGCAATTTCTTTGAGCGAGCCGGATTTCAGTACAAAGTTTTTTAAAAACGCCGCGTCTTCTGTCTCAAGCGCCAGAAACCATTGCGGAATCTTATCAAGCTCCAAAAACGCATCTCCTTTCACAATAGATTTAACAATATTTAGTATATCATAAATAAAATTAAAGTCAAGTAAAATTTGAAATACATTATGACCGCAAACAAACGCATATTGATTTGCCTTTGCACATATCTTCCTGCAGGGAGGTGAAAGCCATGTGGGAGGATGTGAGCCCGCAGAAACAAAGTGAGGAGCAAACAATGCAGCGGCCCGTGCCAAAGCGCAACCGAAAACCGGAGGCCGACTATCTGTTTTGGGCACAGGTGCTGCTGTGTACGGCGCTGGCTGCCGTGGCATTCTGTGCCAGAGCGTTTTCCTGGCCGATCCAACAGGAAATGCGGGCCGCGTATACCGCTGCGATGCAGCTGCCGGAGTTGGATATCCTGGGCGAAGAGCGCAGCCTTGCCCGCTTTACCCAACAGACAGCAGCTGAGCTCGTCGGTGCCGCGCGGGAGGTTTTCGCCATGCTGCGCGCGGCCACGCCGGAATCCGCCGCGCCGGCCGATGCCGCGCAAACCCGCCGCCGCAGCGCCAACGAACCCGACCCGCCGCCCGGCAGCCGGGCCGAAAGCTACCTGCCGCCCTTCGACCTCTGTTACCCGCTGCCGAACGCCGATGCATCCAACACATCGGGCTATGGCTGGCGGATCGACCCGGTGCAGGGCGAGGGGGCGGAGTTCCACACCGGGGCCGACCTGGCTGTCGCCGAGGGCACGCCGGTGCTGGCTGCCGCCGACGGCGTGGTGCGCGTGGCCGGTGCGCACAGCAGCTATGGCAACTATCTTCGGATTCTGCATGCAGGCGGGGATGAAACCCTTTACGCCCATATGCAGTACCTGTATGTGCGGCCGGGCGAACAGGTGCAGCGGGGGCAGATGATCGGCACATCAGGCCAGACTGGCAATGTGACCGGCCCACACCTGCATTTTGAACTTTTGCATGAGGGCATTCGCTATGATCCGGCCGAAGCGCTGCGGCAGGCTGCCGGTTAGGCTGCGGCTGCGCGCGCCGGCGGCTACGCTGTTCCTGCTGGCGCTCGGATTGATGGCGGACGGCACCGGGGTACTGCGCTGGGGGCTGGCGGCTGCGCTTTGGCATGAAACCGGTCATCTGCTTGCCTGGGCCGTGCTTGTGCGCAGGCCGATGCAATTGGAGCTGTCCCCGGCGGGGTTTTGCCTTTCGATGCGCGGCGTTGTGCTGCCGCCCTGGCGGGAACGGTTGCTTGCGGCGGCTGGCCCGGCGGCCAATTTTATCGGCTGCATCGGGACGCTGGTCTGGATGGACGCAGCCGGCTACCGCTATGCCGGCTGCTGGTTTGCGGCGGCAAACCTGCTGCTGGGGGGGTTCCACCTGCTGCCGCTGCCCGGTTTTGATGGTGCACGGCTTTGGGGCCGATGAACGGCGCGCTTGCGCAGAACCGGGCAAACTGGTATAATAAAAGCAAAATACGCGGCCTGTTTGGCGGCGAAAAGAAAAAACGATTGAGGTTTATCATGACGGCACAAAGTCAAACATTGCGGCAGGCGCTGTTCAGCGTGCAGAAGCCGGGGCGCTATACGGGCGGAGAGCCGGGCAGTGTCATCAAAAAACCGGAGGATGTCACCCTCCGGTTCGCCTTCTGCTTCCCCGATACCTACGAGGTCGGGATGTCCTTCCTCGGCGAAAAGATCCTGTATGAACTCATCAACCGCCACGAAACCTGGTGGTGTGAGCGTGCTTTCATGCCCTGGGTGGATATGAAGGAACAGATGGAAACGCTGGGCATCCCGCTTTACTGTCTCGAAAGCAAGGACCCGCTCACCGCCTTTGACATTGTCGGTTTCACGCTGGAGTATGAGCTCTGCTATACCAACATTCTTGCGATGCTGCAACTGGCCGGCATTCCGCTGCGTGCGGCCGACCGGGACGAACGCTGGCCGCTCATCATCGCAGGCGGGCCTTGCGTCTGCAATGCCGAGCCGATGGCGGATTTCTTTGATGTGATGCAGCTGGGTGAAGGCGAGCAGATGCTGCAGGATATCTGCGCTTGCGTGGAGCGGGCAAAGCAGCAAGGCTGGAAGAAAGAGCAGCTTTTGCTTGAACTGGCCCAAATTCCCGGCGTCTATGTGCCTTCCTTTTATGATGTTGCCTATAAAGAGGACGGCCGCATTGAATCGATCACCCCGAACCGTCCCGGCGTGCCGGCGCGGGTGACCAAGGCGATTGTCAAGGATATGGACAGCTTTCCTCCGCCGGAAAACTTTGTCGTTCCGATCATTGGTACAATCCAGGACCGTGCGAGCGTCGAAGTGCTGCGCGGCTGCGTGCGCGGGTGTCGGTTCTGCCAGGCCGGGCAGATCTACCGCCCGTTCCGTGAGCGCTCGCCCCAGTGCATCAGCGACGGCGCACGCACGCTGTGCGCCAATACGGGTTACGACGAGCTGAGCCTGATGAGCCTTTCTACCTCCGACCATTCCCGGTTGGAGGAAATCCTCGACCGTCTCAACGCCTGGGCCGAGGCCGACCACGTCAGCCTCGCGCTGCCCTCGCTGCGGGTGGACAACTTCTCGCAGTCGCTGGTCGAAAAGACGAGCAAGGTGCGCAAGAGCGGTTTGACTTTTGCGGCCGAAGCCGGCACCCAGCGCCTGCGGGACGTCATCAACAAAAACGTCACATGGGAACAGATCGAGCGCGGCTGTCGCATCGCCTTCCGGGAAGGGTATACCTCGGTCAAGCTCTACTTTATGATGGGCCTGCCGACCGAGACGCTGGAGGATATCAAAGGCATCGCCGATACCGCTCAGAAGGTTGTGGACCTTTACTACCAGATCCCCGAACATGCCAAGGGCAAAGGGGTGCAGGTCACAATCAGCGTCGCCTGTTTTGTTCCGAAACCATGGACACCGTTCCAGTATTGCGCCCAGAACACCCGGGACGAACTGCGGGAAAAGCAGAAGTACCTGCTCAGCTGCGTGCATTCCCGCAAGATCAAGGTCAACTACCACGACAGCGCGACCAGCGTGCTCGAGGGGATTCTGGCCAAGGGGGACCGCCGGCTTGGCGCGGTCATCGAAAAAGCCTTCCACGCAGGCTCGGTTTTTGATACCTGGGAAGAATTTTTCGATTACGACCGCTGGCTGCAGGCCTTTGCCGATTGTGGTATCGACCCGAATTTTTATAACTACCGCCCGATCGCCCTCGACGAGATAACCCCCTGGTCGCATATGGACGTCGGCGTGCGGGAGGAGTTCCTGGCCCGCGAATACCAGAAGGCGCTGCGCGCCGAAACAACCCCGCCCTGCAACCGCCAGTGCAGCGGTTGCGGTGCAAACAAACTGCTGGGAGGGCCTTGCTTTGCTTACAATCAGGATCAGCTTTGAAAAGCGGACCGAAGCCGCCTTCATCTCGCTGCTCGATCTGCAGCGGATCTTCCAGCGGATACTCAAGCGCAGCGGCCTGCCGGTCTATTACACACAGGGGTTTAACCCTCATATTTATCTGTCGTTCGCCTGCCCGCTCTCGCTCGGGCAGGAAAGCTTGTGCGAGAGCTGCGAGGTCAAAACCGCCGACGAAGCGCCCGACCTTGAGGCCTGGCGGCAGACTCTGCAGCCCTATATGCCGCACGGTATTACGATTACAAAGATTGCGCAGGCCCGCCAAAAGGTGACCGAGATTGCTTGGGCCGATTATGCCGTTACGGTACCGGCCGTGGCTGCGCCGGCACTTGCCGAGTATGCGGCGGCCGAACAGGTGCTTGTCGCCAAAAAGACCAAGCGCGGCCGGAAGGAAATTGACCTCAAGGCGTTTCTGCCCGCCATCGAAACCGCCCCGGCGGGGGAGGACGCGCTGCTTTTGAAGGTCAAGCTGCCCTGCGCAGCCGGCGAAGGGGATAACCTGAACCCCTCGCTGCTGCTGGGCTGGCTTGAGCAGAAGGCGGATATCCACCCCTGGCAGTGTGAAGTGCTGCGTGAGCATCTTTACACAAAAAGCGGCGAGGAATTTTGTTGATTTGCCAAAAAACACTTGCAAATCGAATCTTGGTATGCTATGATATTGGGGCGTTAGTACGCCGGGCCACCGGCGGGGTAATGCACAAGCATTATACAGGCGGTCCTCTGCCCAGGTTTTGTGTGGCATGAACGTCGCAACAATGGAGGAATTTTATAATGGACGCAATGCAGAAGATGACCGAGGGCATGATTAAAGAAAATCGCCCCCAGTTCGAAATCGGCGATACGGTCCGCGTGTCGGTCCGCATCAAGGAAGGCGACAAGGAGCGTATCCAGGCTTTTGAAGGCACCGTGATCGCGAAGAAGCACGGCGGCATTGCCGAAACCTTCACCGTCCGCCGCACTTCCTACGGCGTCGGTGTCGAGCGTGTTTTCCCGGTCAACAGCCCCTTCGTTGAGAAGGTTGAGGTTGTCCGCCGCGGCAAGGTTCGCCGTGCCAAGCTGTTCTATCTGCGCAGCCGCACCGGCAAGGCCGCCAAGGTCAAGGCACGCATCTGAAAAATTTGGCATCGCAGCGGGGCGTTCTGCCCGGCTGCCAATGGGGGAGGACGGTTGGCGTTCTCCCTCCTTTGTTTATAGCCGCTTTCGGGCGGCAACCGGTTGCACAGGAGGGTGGCAGGTGGAAACGGTGGCGCGGCGGGACCAATTTAACCGCCGGTATAAGCGAAACAAAGACGCGCTTGAATGGCTGGAAGCCGTGGCGCTGGCCGTGGTGGCCGTGGCGCTGGTCTTCACCTTTGGGGTGCGTATGATCCGGGTGGATGGCGAATCCATGCTGCCCACCCTGCAGGATGGCGAACGGTTGCTGATCAGCAGCCTGCCCTATGAGCCGGCCTATGGTGATATCATCATCATTGACCAGTACACCGAATATGGAGAACCGCTTGTCAAGCGGGTGATCGGCATCGGCGGAGATACGATTGATATCGATTTCCAGGCCGGCGTCGTCTACCGCAACGGCGAACCGCTTGACGAGCCCTACACGGCCGAACCCACCTACTTGCAGGAGAGTGTGACCTTCCCGGTTACGGTGCCGCAGGGCTGCCTGTTTGTGATGGGGGATAACCGCAACCATTCCACCGATAGCCGGGACACCCGGGTTGGATTCATTGATGTGCGGGACGTGCTGGGACGTGTTCTGTTATAAACCGCCCAAGGAGAAACCATGAGCGATACAATCATCAACCAGCGGCAAATCCACTGGTTCCCCGGCCATATGGCCAAGACCCTGCGGATGATGGAACGGGAGATCCGCAATGTGGACTGCGTGTTGCAGGTGCTGGACGCCCGCATCCCGCTTTCAAGCCTGAACCCCGAGATCGAGCGGATCACGGCGGGCAAACCCCACCTCTATGTCCTCAACAAGGCGGATCTGGCCGACCCGGAAATCACCAGCCAATGGCTGGCCTACTTCCGCGCGGCCGGGGCGGGCTGTGTGCCGATGGATTCCCGCCAGGCCGGCCGGGCCGGCGCGGTTAAGGCGCCGATTGAAAAAGCACTGGCCGAACTGATGGAGCGCCGCCGCAGCAAAGGCATGGTCGGCGCCCGCATCCGGGTCATGGTAGTCGGCATCCCGAATGTCGGCAAATCCACCTTCATCAACTCGTTCGCCGGCGCGGCACGGGCTAAGGCTGCGAACAAACCCGGCGTGACCCGCGGTAAACAGTGGATCACGGTCGGCGGGTATGACCTGATGGATATGCCCGGCGTGCTCTGGAAGAAGTTTGACAGCCTGGAAACAGCCGCAAACCTTGCCTTTATCGGCTCCATCCGGGATGATATCCTGGATATTGAGGAACTTGCCTGTGGGCTGCTTGGCAGCATTCGCGGGATCTACCCGCAGCGGCTGCAGCAGAGGTACAAGCTGCCGGATGAAGCGCTCAGCTTGCCGCCGTATGAGCTGCTGCAGGCGATCGGCGCACGGCGCGGGATGCTTGTCTCAGGCGGAGAGGTTGACACCGAGCGCGCGGCCCGGATGCTGGTGGGGGAATTCCGCGCCAGCAAATGGGGGCGCATCTCGCTCGAACGCCCACCGGCGCACGGAACCGACACCGTCGAGGACGCTGCCGGCGCCGCCCCGCAAGCCGAGGAGGATGCCAATGCCGGCCAAAATCTTTGACAGTACCCCCCTCTACGCCTATGACGCCGGCCAGCGCGCCGCCCACGGCCTGCTGTGCGGGGTGGATGAGGCCGGCCGGGGGCCTTTGTGCGGGCCGGTCTGCTGTGCGGCAGTCGTTCTGAACCCGGACGACCCGATCCCCGGCGTGGCCGATTCCAAAAAACTCTCCCCCAAGCGCAGGGACGCCCTGTTTGAAGAGATCCGCGCCAGGGCGCTGGCCTACCATGTGGCTTTTGTCAGCCCGCAGGAAATTGATGCGCGCAACATTCTCTGGGCTACTATGGCCGGGATGGCGCGTGCCGTCGCCGCGCTCGGTACACAGCCGGCGTTTGTGCTCGTCGATGGCAACCGTTGCCCGCCGGACCTTGCCATCCCGGCGCAAGCCGTCGTCAAGGGGGATGCGACGAGCGCCTCAATCGCGGCGGCGTCGATCCTGGCCAAGGTCAGCCGGGACCGCTACATGGAAGGGCTGGACAGGCGCTACCCCCAATATGAGCTCGCCCGCCACAAAGGGTATCCGACCGTCCGGCACTACGCCCTGATCGAGCAATACGGGATTCAGCCGTTTTACCGCCGCAGTTTCCTGAAAAAGCAGGGGTATTGGCCATGACGGAGGATGAAAAGAAAAAAGCGCTCGGCCGCACAGGCGAAGCCATCGCGGCCAAGTATTACATCCGGCGCGGGTATCTGCTGCTCAACCATAATTACCGCACCCGGTTTGGGGAACTGGACCTGATCCTGTACAAAACAGGCACCCTCGTTTTTGCTGAAGTCAAAACCCGCACCTCGCCCGGCGCCATCCGGCCGGCCGATGCGGTTAACCGAAGAAAACAACAGCATCTGCTGGCCGCCGCCCGGCTGTATCTGCAACGCAGCCCTTACGCCGACGCAGCCATCCGCTTCGATGTAGTCGAGGTGACGCCTGCCGCCGCGGGCTGGCAGGTGCATTGCATCAAGGACGCGTTTCAAGACAACTGAAAGGGGAACCGATATGCAGTATCAAAGCACGCGTGACCATGCACTGGTCGTTTCTTCCTCCGAAGCCATTCTGCGCGGGCTGACCCCGGACGGCGGCCTGTTTGTGCCGGTGTCTTTCCCGCAGGCCGATCTCGAAGCCTGGCGCAGCCTCGATTATCCTGCGCTGGCTGCCGCCGTGTTACAGCTTTATCTGACGGATTACGACCCGGCGTTTTTGCGCACGGCTGCCCGTGAAGCCTACGGCGCGGCGTTTGGCGGCAAGGCCGGGCAGACCGTGCAGGTGGCGCCGGGGCTTGCCGCCCTGGAACTCTGGCATGGCCCGACATGCGCGTTCAAGGATTACGCGCTGCAGCTGATGCCGCGGCTGCTGGTGCAGGCCAAGAAAAACCTCGGCCGTTCCGAGACCACCCGCATCCTGGTGGCGACCTCCGGTGACACAGGCAAAGCGGCGCTCGCCGGGTATGCCGGACTCGATGGCATCGAGATCGCGGTCTTTTACCCGAACGCCGGTACCAGCGAAATCCAGCGACTGCAGATGGTCACCCAGGCCGGGGACAACGTCGCGGTCTATGCGGTGGATGGCAACTTTGACGATGCGCAGAACGGCGTCAAGCGCGTGTTCGGCGATGCGGAAGTTGCCGAAGCGCTGGCCGGACGCGGTATCCGGCTGTCGAGCGCCAACTCGATCAACTGGGGTCGTCTGGCGCCGCAGATCGTCTACTATTTCTACGCCTACTTCCGCCTGGTGGAACAGGGCGCGGTTGCCTGGGGCAGCCCGGTCGATTTCTGCGTGCCGACCGGCAACTTCGGTGATATCCTTGCCGGATATTATGCCAAGCGGATGGGGCTGCCGGTGGGCAAGCTGGTCTGCGCTTCGAACCAGAACAACGTCCTGTCTGATTTCATTCGCACTGGTACCTATGATCGCCGCCGCGAATTTTACAAGACAACCTCCCCTTCCATGGACATTCTGATCTCGAGCAACCTTGAGCGGCTGCTTTACCATCTGTGTGGCGACGACACGAAGGTCGCGGGCTGGATGCGCGAGCTTGCCTTGACCGGATGTTATACCGTCGATGCCGAGACGCTTGCCAAGCTGCAGGAAAACTTTGACTGCGGCTGGGCAAGCGACGCGCAGGCAGCAGAGGAACTGTGCGCGCGGTATGAAACGGACCGCTATCTCTGTGACCCGCACACGGCGGTCGCCTTCCGGGTCGCGGCGCAAGCGCGCGGCGAAGCGCCGATGGTTGTACTTTCGACGGCCAGCCCGTTCAAGTTCCCGCGGGATGTGCTCGCGGCGCTGAAGGCGGTTGTGCCCCAGGGGGATTTTGCCGCAATGGCAGCCCTGACCGCCGAAACAGGCTGCGCTGCCCCTGAAAGCCTGCGCGGCCTGGAAAGCCTGCCGGTGCGGTTTACCGAAGTCATTGCCCCTGCGCAGATCCGCGATGTGGCGCTGCGCTGAAACGGCACTAGAAAAGGAACACTATGGCATTGTTTGTGATCGGGGATCTGCACCTTTCACTTGGGGCGGATAAGCCGATGGATATCTTTCCCGGTTGGGAAGGCTACCTGCCCAAGCTCGAACGCAACTGGCGTACTCTGATCGGGCCGACAGACATCGTGGTGCTGGCGGGGGACACCTCCTGGGCGATGAAACTTGAAGATACCGGGGCGGATTTCGCCTTTCTGCAATCACTGCCCGGCCAGAAGTGGCTGCTTAAAGGCAACCACGATTACTGGTGGACGACCGCCCGCAAGATGGAGCGCTACCTTGCCGAGCGCGGATTAGATACGCTGCACATCCTGCACAACAACTGCGTAAGACTCGGGCAAACGGCGCTGTGCGGCACCCGCGGCTGGCCGTTTGACGAGCTGCAGGCCCAAAGCGCCAAAATTATGGCGCGGGAGGCAGGCCGTTTGCAGATGTCGCTGGAAGCGGCGGGTGACTGCGCCGAAAAGATCGCTTTTTTGCACTATCCGCCGGTTTTCGGTAACACCGGTGCAGCCGATCTGCTGGCTTTGCTGCACGCGCACGGCGTGCGCCGCTGCTACTACGGGCACCTGCACGGCAAGGCCATCCGGTACGCGGTGCAGGGTGTGCGCGACGGCATCGAATATAAGCTGATCTCAGCCGATGGGCTGGGCTTCTGCCCTTACCGCATCGAACCCGAAAGCCAGCCCCGGCAAATTTGACGGGGAAATCTAAGTTAAATTTGCGTCAGCCGGCAAAAAATTCAAAAATAGACTGGTATTCTCGGCTTTCGCATGCTATAATTACTTGTATTTCTATGTTTGGAGGACTACCAATGAACCTGATTTCGTGTGAAAAACTTGAAAAAAGCATGGTCGAGCTGCAGTTTTCGATCGATGCAGATACCTTCAAGAAGGCTGTGAACAACGCGTTTAAGCGCGAAGGCAAGAAGTACGCGATCCCCGGTTTCCGCAAGGGGCACGCCCCGCGCGCGATGATCGAGAAGATGTATGGCGCCGACCTTTTCCATTACGACGCTGTCAACGACCTCTTCCCCGAAGCGTATGAGGCCGCGGTCAAGGAGGCCGGCATCGAGGTTGTTGGCCGTCCTGAGCCGGAAGTTGTCTCGATGAACGAGACCGACGGCGCGACCCTCAAGGTCAAGGTAGCGGTCAAGCCCGAAGTCACGCTGGGCGATTACGCCGGTTTAAACGTGACCAAAAAGGTCAAGACTGTGGACGAGGCCCAGGTTGAAGCCGAACTCAAGCGTATGCAGGACCGCAACGGCCGTATGCTGACCCGTGAGGGCGCAGCCGAAAACGGCGATACTGTCGATATCGATTTCGAAGGCTTTGTCGATGGCGTTGCATTTGAGGGCGGCAAGGCCGAGCACTACAACCTCGTGCTTGGCAGCGGCTCCTTTATCCCGGGCTTTGAGGAGCAGGTCGTCGGCCACAGCGCCGGTGAGGAGTTTGATGTCAATGTCAAGTTCCCTGAGCAGTATCAGGCTGCCGAACTGGCCGGCAAGGACGCCACCTTCAAGATCAAGCTCCATGAGGTCAAGTACAAGGAGCTGCCCGCTCTCGACGACGATTTCGCGATGGATGTCAGCGAGTATGACACCCTCGACGCTCTCAAGGATTCGATCCGCAAGGGCATTGCCGATAACTATGCCAAGCAGGCTGACCAGCAGGTCGAAAACGACCTGATTGAGCAGGTTGTCAACAACATGACTGCCGAGATCCCGCAGGCCATGTACGACGCCCGCGTTGAAGAGCTCGTGCAGGATTTCCAGTACCGTATCGCCCAGCAGGGCCTCAAGCTTGAGCAGTATCTGCAGTACATGGGTATGAACATGGATCAGTTCAAGGCCCAGTTCGCTGAGCAGGCTGAAAAGCAGGTCAAGATGCGCCTTGCCATGGAAGCCATCGTGGCGAAGGAGAATATCACCGCCAGCGATGAGGAATTCAACGAGGAAGTCAAGCGCATTGCCGATGCATACAAGATGGAAGAGGACAAAGTCCGCGCCGTTGTCGATGAGGCTGCCGTGAAGGCAGATCTGGCTGTCAACAAGGCGATCGATTTCGTCAAGGAAAAAGCCAACGTCACCACCGAAGAAGTCTCGGAAGAAAAGCCGGCAGAGGACAAGGAATAAAAATAGAAACCGCGCGCACAGCGCCCCGGTTTTTACACAACTGCGACCGATACGGTGCCGCTGCCGCCGTATCGGTTCTTTGTCAGGCAGCCATTCCACAAATCAAGGAGGGAACCCGCATGAGTTTGGTACCTTACGTTGTCGAACAGACCGCGCGCGGAGAGCGCAGCTATGATATTTTCTCTCGCCTGCTCAATGACCGCATCATTGTGCTGAGCGAGGATGTCAACCCCACCTCGGCCAGTGTGGTTGTGGCGCAGCTTTTGTATCTGGAAGGGCAGGACCCCGAAAAGGACATCAGCTTCTACATCAACAGCCCGGGCGGCTCCATCACCGACGGTATGGCGATCCACGATACCATGCAGTATATCAAGTGCGATGTCTCCACCATCTGTGTGGGCATGGCGGCTTCGATGGGCGCCTTTCTGCTGGCCAGCGGCACCAAGGGAAAGCGGTATGCCCTGCCCAATTCGGAGATCCTGATCCATCAGCCGCTGATCTCCGGTCAGGGCGGCGGCCTTTCGGGCCAGGCGACCGACATCAAGATCCACGCCGACCATATCATCCAGATCAAGTCCAAGCTCAACCGCCTGATCAGCGAGTACACCGGCCAGCCACTGAGCGTTGTCGAGCAGGATACCGAGCGCGACAACTATATGACCGCACAGCAGGCCAAGGAGTATGGCCTGATTGACGCGATCATCACCAAACACTAATCACGGGAGAAGGAAATGGCAAATTCGATTTCCGGGAAGGATGGAAAAAGCAGAGAGCTGATCTGCAGCTTCTGCGGTCGTTCCCAAAATCAGGTCGAACAGCTCATTATCGGTCCAGGTGTCAACATCTGCAAAGACTGCATCGACATGTGCTACAGCGCCCTGTATAAGGAGGACGGGACCCCGCCGCCGCGTGCCACCGCACAGCGGCGCACAGCGGCTGCCCGCCCACGGCACAACATCGATCCGCTGCAGGATATCCGCATCCTGACCCCGGCCGAAATCAAAGCCGGCCTTGACCAGTATGTCATCGGCCAGGACGAAGCCAAAAAAGTGCTGGCCGTCTCTGTCTATAACCATTACAAGCGCATCCTTTCGGGCAAGGACAGCGATGTGGAACTGCAAAAGTCCAACGTCCTGCTGCTGGGACCTTCCGGCACCGGCAAAACGCTGCTGGCCCAGACGCTTGCCAAGATGCTCGGCGTGCCGTTTGCGATTGCGGATGCCACCACCCTGACCGAAGCCGGCTATGTCGGCGAGGACGTCGAGAATATTCTGCTCAAGCTGATCCAGGCCGCGGATTTTGACATCCCGAAGGCCGAAGTCGGTATCATCTACATTGACGAGATCGACAAGATTACCCGCAAGAGCGAAAATCCCTCGATCACCCGCGATGTCGGCGGCGAAGGGGTGCAGCAGGCGCTGCTCAAGATCCTTGAAGGTACAGTCAGCAACGTGCCGCCCCAGGGCGGCCGCAAGCACCCGCAGCAGGAGTTCATCCAGATCAACACCAAGAACATCCTGTTCATCTGCGGCGGCGCGTTTGACGGGCTTGAAAAGTATATCCAGAAGCGTACCGAAACTTCTACCCTCGGTTTTGGCAGCCAGCTGCGGGTCAGCCTTGAACATGACGAAACCCGTCAGAAGCTGCTGCGCAAGGTGGAACCGGACGATCTTGTCAAGTTCGGCCTGATCCCTGAGCTGATCGGCCGTCTGCCGGTTATCACGGTGCTGGATTCTCTGGACGAAGCTGCGCTCATCCGGGTGCTGACCGAGCCTAAAAACAGCATTGTCCGCCAGTATAAAGAACTGTTTGGCCTTGACAATGCGGAGCTGGAATTCACGGATGCTGCCCTGCATGCAATTGCCAAAAAGACAATTGAGCGCAAGAGCGGCGCGCGCGGTTTGCGCAGTGTGGTGGAGGAGCTGCTGATTCCCATCATGTATGAAATTCCGTCCGACCCGACCATCATCCGCGTTACGATTGATGAGGACACGGTGGCGGGCGGCAAACCGCACCTGGAATATGGCGCGGTGCGCAAACGCTATAAAAACCAAACCCCGGCACTTTCCTGAAACAAAGCCTTCGGCTGCCAAAAAGCGGCCGGGGGCTTTCTCTATGTAGGACAAAGGAGTGCTAACTTCGTTCGATGCACAAAATCAGCGGGGGCCAGCCCCGCTCCGCCCGCAAAAGAGGGAAAAAGGAAACAAGATAATAGAACGATAAAACGACGAAATCGGAAGTTCACAAAAATTTTATACTTTAGGGACTTGATTTTTGACAGTCAAATGACTACAATGTACTTAGCACTCAAGAGAAGTGAGTGCTAAACATCAAATTCGGATTCATAAATTTTCTATAGGGAGGACATTTCACCATGAGAATCAAACCTCTAGCTGATCGTGTCGTTATCAAGCTGGTGGAGGAAGAGGAAACCACCAAGGGTGGCCTGATCCTGACCGGCTCTGCCAAGGAAAAACCCCAGGTTGCCGAAGTGCTGGCCGTTGGCCCCGGCGGCAATGTGGATGGGAAAGAAGTCGAGATGATCGTCAAGGTCGGTGATAAGGTCCTGACCAGCAAGTACGCCGGCACTGAGGTAAAGGTGGACGGCGAGGAATGCACCATTGTCCGCCAGAGCGATATCCTGGCAATTGTTGAGTAAACTTCCACCAAGCATCGAATAAAGGAGAGATCGGATTATGGCAAAACAGATTAAGCAGGGCGAAGATGCCCGTAAAGCGCTTTGCGCCGGCATTGACCAGCTGGCGGATACCGTCAAGATCACCCTTGGCCCCAAGGGCCGCAATGTTGTGCTGGGCAAAAAATTCGGCAGCCCGCTGATCACCAACGACGGTGTGACCATTGCCAAGGAAATTGAGCTCAAGGACGCATTCGAGAACATGGGCGCGCAGCTCGTGCGCGAAGTCGCCACCAAGACCAACGATGCTGCCGGCGACGGCACTACCACTGCCACCGTGCTGGCCCAGGCCCTTGTCACTGAAGGCATGAAGAACGTGACCGCCGGCGCCAACCCGATGGATATCAAGCGCGGCATCCAGAAGGCTGTCAATGTTGCGGTGGAAGCTGTCAAGGCGCACAGCCAGAAGGTCAACGGTACCAAGGATATTGCCCGTGTTGGTACCGTTTCGGCCGGCGATGCCGAGATCGGCCAGCTGATCGCCGATGCGATGGAAAAGGTCACCGCCGATGGCGTTATCACTATTGAGGAGAACAAGACCACCGCCGAGACCTACACCGAGGTTGTCGAAGGCATGCAGTTTGACCGCGGCTACGTCACCCCGTATATGGTCACCGATACCGAGAAGATGGAAGCCGTCTTTGACGACTGCAGCGTGCTGGTCACCGATAAGAAGATCAGCGTCTTCCAGGATCTGGTTCCCCTGCTTGAGCAGGTCATCCAGTCCGGCCGCAAGCTGCTCATCATCGCGGAGGATGTCGAGGGCGACGCGCTGTCCAACCTCATCATCAACCGCCTGCGCGGCGGCCTGAATGTCGTCGCCGTCAAGGCCCCCGGCTTTGGCGATCGCCGCAAGGAGATGCTGACCGATATCGCGATCCTGACCGGCGCGACGGTTATCAGCAGCGATCTGGGCTATGAGCTCAAGGATGCATCGCTGTCGATGCTCGGCACCGCCAACCAGGTTAAGGTCACCAAAGATCTGACCACCATCGTCGGCGGTCACGGCGACAAGCAGGCCATCGCCGACCGTGTCGCCCAGATCCGCAGCCAGATCACCACCGCCACCTCCGACTTCGACCGTGAAAAACTGCAGGAACGCCTGGCCAAGCTGGCCGGCGGCGTCGCCGTCATCAAGGTCGGCGCTTCCACTGAGGTCGAGATGAAGGACAAGAAGCTCCGCATCGAGGACGCCCTCAACGCGACCAAGGCCGCTGTGGAGGAAGGCATCGTCGCCGGCGGCGGTACCGCCACCCTGAACGCGATTCCGGCTGTTGACAAGCTTGTCTCCGAACTCGAAGGCGATGAGCGCACCGGCGCGAAGATCGTCCGCAAGGCGCTGGAAGCACCGCTGCGCCAGATCGCCGCGAACGCGGGTCTTGAAGGCAGCGTCATCATCAACGACATTCTGCAGGCCGGCAAGCCGAACTACGGCTATGACGCCCAGAAGGAAACCTATGTCGATGATATGATCGAAGCCGGCATCGTTGACCCGACCAAGGTCACCCGCTCGGCGCTCGAGAACGCGGCCAGCGTCGCTTCGATGGTGCTGACCACCGAGAGCCTCGTGGCTGATCTGCCCGAACCGCCGGCCCCGGCGGCCCCCGCGGGCGGCGACATGGGCGG
>ERZ1643249.354-NODE-354-length-54953-cov-21.362509_pt1 | contig 54953 bp, 48 predicted proteins | sample MGYA00579263_ERZ1643249 | MGnify/ENA primary metagenome ERZ1643249 (study PRJEB29033, sample SAMEA4952264) | chicken gut metagenome | biome: Broiler Chicken; feature: Gastrointestinal Tract; material: Caecum | place: Ireland | collected 2018 | study: Broiler...
TATCTTTTCTGGCTTGTCAAGAACTTTTTTCATTTTCTTGAAAATTTATTTTTTTCAAGTTTTTCTGTTCTTTTCGACAGCCATATTAGATTACCATAATCAAGTTCTTTTGTCAAGAGCTTTTTTATTTTTTTTCTAATTTTTTTTGACTGTCTGACGGAGAAAGAGGGATTTGAACCCTCGCACGGCGTGAACCGTCTACACCCTTAGCAGGGGCGCCTCTTCAGCCACTTGAGTATTTCTCCATTGCCTGAATAATTGATATTTATTCATTTTTCTGCTCTGCATGAGCAATATAGATTATACCTCGTATTTTCCCAATTTGTCAACTACTTTTTAAAACTTTTTTTAATAAATATTTTTTCTCCAGAGCAGGCCTGACAAGAGCCGCCTCATTAATATATATCAGAAATATATAAATATTTTTCATTAATAAGACGGCTCCCGATCATACTTAAAAGATCTCTATACTTTTATATTCCCTGAAAACCAAAGGTAAATACCATTTTTTCATCCGTGTTCAGAAGATATTCTTCATGTGTTCTGGATCCCCAGCTGTCGTCTCCTCCGACTCCCATCTGCTGTTTGGAAACTCTGACTACTGTGTAGTGTATCTGAGGCAGCTCGAAATCATGTCTTGCGTTTTCTATTTCATGAGGTGTATAAGGAAGAGCTGAGAATTCCATGGAATCCCCTGTAAAGAGGATACCTCTTCCCTTCTCATCTGTAACAGAGGCCCATCTTACTCCTGTCTTATTTCCGCATTCCTGAGGGTTCAGATATCTGGACATATTATCTTTTACCTTATTTCTGTAAATTCCCAGTTTTCCTCCTCTGCACCTGTCTGTATAGGTTTCCTCCGGACCCATGCCGTACCACTCCACGTTCTGGTAATCTGCGTTAAACTTAAACATTACCCCAAACTCAGGCATATCTCCCAGTTCTTTTACCGGATCATAAGATAATTCTGTCTCTATATAGCCGTCTCCATAAACCTTATAAGAAAGGAAACATTCTGACTGAGGCGCTGTAGGCATATAGTAATGATAAGTTACCTGCGCATATTCCTCTGTTACTGTAATCTGAGGATCTGCACTGACAGGATATCCTTCTGAAGGCCTTTTATGGGATATATACATACTTGCAAGCTTCCACTGACCATAACGGGCAGGCATAAGGCTTCCTTCGTCATTATCTGTAGGAGCTCTCCAGAAGTTAGGCTTTGGGATCATCTCGATCATTTCTTTTCCTCCGTATTTATAAGAGGCTAATCCTCCGTTCAGGTAAGAAAAGATTGCCGAGAAGTTTTCACCCTTTACCCCAAAATTATGCAGACTGTTAATCACACGCAGTTTTCCTTTATGTACCGGCTTGTTTCCTTCTATCCGGTAAGTATACTGTCCGAAAGCCACCTCATAGCCCTTTTCTGCCCAGAGGGTATCTTCCTTCAGATGGAAAGATACAGTGATCGTATACTCTCCCGGAAGAGTCTGAGAAAGATCAGGAAGAGGATAAACATCTTCCTTTAAAGGTTCCGTATGGGTTTCCAAGAGAAGGCTCCTGATTTCTCTGCCGTCTTTTTTCAAAGATACTTTGCACTGGAAAGAATCTGTATTCACAAAAAGATTTTTATTAATGATCTTAACCTTATCTTTTTCTACCAGTGCAGAAATATTCTGGTAGTTGAATTTAACTTCCTGCATTTTGGGAGAAGGCTCTCTGTCTCCTCCATATACGATTCCATTTCCGCTGAAGTTATAGTCAGTAGGCCGGTCTCCAAAGTCTCCTCCATAAGCCTGGAAAGTTTTTCCATATCGGTCTTTCTTTCCTATAGACTGATCTATATAATCCCAGATAAAGCCTCCCTGATAAAGAGGTTCTGTGTCTGTCAGATCTGTATATTTATCCATTCCTCCGCAGGAATTTCCCATAGCATGGGTATATTCACAACAAATGAAAGGTTTGCTTCTGTCTTTTTCCAGAAATTTCTTAATGTCTTGTACGCTGGTATACATCTGGCTTTCCATATCGCTGGTGTCATTATAGCGCCGGTCATGGAAAATTCCTTCATAATGGACCAGACGGGTTGGATCTTCTTTTTTCAGGAACTGGGACATCTCATAGATATCCTTTCCCCCGAAAGATTCATTTCCGCAGGACCAGATCAGGATAGCAGGATGATTTTTATCTCTCTGATACATAGAATTTACTCTGTCCAGCATCATATCCAGCCACTCTTCCTTATCGCAGGGCACAATGTCCGTCCAGTCTCCCGTCCGCTCTGCAACGTCCCAGGATCCGTGAGACTCCATATTATTTTCATCGATCATATACAGTCCATATTCATCACAGAGATCATAGATAAATTCATCATCCGGATAATGACAGGTACGGATAGCATTAATGTTATTCCGTTTCATAGTCACTATATCTTTCACCACATCTTCTTTTCTTACGCAGCGTCCTGTAACAGAATTAAACTCATGGCGGTTTACCCCTTTAAATACGATCCGCTTTCCGTTCAGGGTCATGATCCTGTCTTTCATCTCAAATCTCCGGAATCCTACCTTCTGAGGAATAATCTCCATGAGATTTCCCCGGCAGTCCATGATCTCCAGGTACAGATCGTAAAGAACAGGGGTTTCTGCGCTCCAGAGCCTGGGATTTTCTACCGGAAATACAATTTTTGTTTCTTCTGATACTTCAATTTCTTCACAATGAAGGACCTCCCCGTCTTTACACAGAGAGATCTTCCCCAGACCCTTCTGAGAAGCCTTGATAACCAGTTCCAGATCCGCCTTTGTAAAAGTATCGTCTAAATAAGTACGGACTCTGATATCTTCTGCATGGACTTCAGGTACCGTATACAGATATACGTCCCGGAAGATTCCGGAAAAGCGGAAAAAGTCCTGGTCTTCGCACCAGCTGGATGATGTCCATTTAAATACCTGAACCGCAAGCTTATTTTCCCCGTCTTTAAGATAAGGGGTCAGATCAAATTCTGAGGGAGTAAAGCTGTCTTCACTGTATCCGGCAAACTTCCCGTTCAGCCACAGAGCCATACCGCTTTCCACGCCCTGGAAAGAAATGCAGACTTTCTTTCCCTTCATATTTTCCGGAACCTGAAAATACTTTACATAGCTTCCCACAGGATTAAATTCTTCAGGGATTTCCCCGGGACGGATCTCTTCTCTTCCCTCCCATGGATACTGGGTATTGGCATACTGAGGACTGTCATATCCCTCCATCTGGATGTGGGCGGGAACCCGGATATCATCCCAGGACATACAGGAAAACTCTTCTTTTTCAAATCCTTTTATAGTCCCCTGATAGTTTTTGGCGTAGTGAAATTTCCAGAGCCCCTTCAAACTGTACCGAAAAGACTCCATTCCCTGCTCCATATGTTCTCTGGACTCATAGTATTTATGGTTGGAATGAGCCGGCAGTCTTTTATCTCTGAAATATCCGGGATCCTTCACTTTACTGTAGTCAAAAAATTCCATATTCCTATCCATCCTCCTTTATTTATTTTCATTTTCTTTAATAACCTTTTCTATCCTTGCTCTCACTTCCTGAGCAATTTCAACGGTTTTCATATCTTTATATTCTTCATACAAAAGAGGCTTCAGAAAATGCACCTGTACGGTAACCTTTTCTATAGATTTTGTGTCAAAAGACTTATAGGAATCTATAAGAGCCACAGGTACGATGGGGCATTTTGCCTTAACTGCGCATTTAAAGCTTCCCCCTTTGAATTCATGGACATTGTTAGGATCCTTTGTCCTGGTCCCTTCCGCAAAGATCAGATAATTTCTCCCTGCTTTTACTTCCTTTGTGACCTGAATGATCACCTGCATGGACTGTTTCACATCTTCCCTGTCTATGGCATAGGCTTTCATACAGGCGAAAACCTGTTTTAAAAAGGGAATGTTCTGTATTTCTTTTTTCATAACTACAGAAAAAGGCGTAGGACACGCCTGTATGATAGCAAGAACATCGAACAGCCCCTGATGATTCGGGAAAAACATAAAACCGTTTTCCTTTGGTATATTTTCCTGTCCATGAACATCAATATGGATTCTTCCTCCTACAATTGCCCTGTTATCTATAAATCTTAATAATTTATATCTTTCTTCTTCTGTATACTTGTCTACATGGCTGGCATAATAACACAATTTAAACCAATAATAAGGAACTAAAATAATATTATATGCCACCATCAATAGAATTCTTTTCACTTTTCCCTGCTCACTTTCTAATTCTCTTTTTGTTTTCATAAAAAGAAGTGTGCATTAAAAAAATCTCTTTACTTTTAATGCACACTCCGGACAGAGCTATCCTCACTCCTTTGATCTACTGATCCCCTTTGACCAGCTGACCAAAACGCTTATCCAATTCTTCTTTATAAGACGGATTTTCCTCCTGAAACTTTTTTAAATCCTCCTGATAATTTTTATAAGTCTTTGTATTCATAAATTTCTCATAGGCATACCTTGAATACTTGCCCATTTCTTCTGTAACGTCTTTCGCCGGAACAACATAGTAGGTTTTATCCTTCTTGTTTACATAATAGAAAGACAGCACAGGACACTTCTGACCCTTTTCTTTTTTCTCTGTCTTATAGGTAAACCATACATAGATCAGCCGGCTTTCCCCGCTTTTTCCAAGAGAATCCGACTTTTCAAATTCTATGTTTTCAGCCTGGTATGCCTTGAAAAGCCGCATATTATAATCCATTTCTTTCTGGATATCCTCCTGGACATCTTCTTTCTCAACGCCGTAGCACTCTTTAACAGCCTGGGTATCCTGCTCCTGATAAGAAAGGATCAGAGATTTTACCACATCTTCCGGAGATTTATTCTTTACTCCTTTGCTGCAGCTTCCTAAAAAAATTATCATAACAGAGGCTGTCAGAATTAATAGAACCCCTTTTTTAAATACTGACATGAAATTATTTATCCCTCTCCGCTTCCGCTTTCTGTATCTTCGTTACTTGCTTCTTCGTCTTTATCTCTTACTTTTGCAATACTTGCCACTGTAATGTCATCTTTCAGATCCATCAGTTTCACTCCTGATGTAATTCTTCCCAAAATGGAAATATCCTTACATTCCAGCCGTATGATAATACCCTCTGTAGTGATCAGCATAATGTCATTGTCACTGTTTACCGCCTTTACGCCGATCACGTTTCCTGTTTTTTCCGTGATCTTATAACATTTCACGCCTTTTCCGCCTCGGTTTTGACGGGTAAATTCTCCTACAGATGTACGTTTTCCAAGTCCTTTTTCAGAAACGATCAGCAGATAATCACCCTGACAGGTAAGCTGCATGCCGATAACCTCATCCTCCTCCATAAGGTTAATGCCTCTTACTCCCATGGAAACTCTTCCGGTAACTCTTACGTCTGTTTCTTTAAAACGGATACACTGGCCGAATTTGGTTACCAGGATGATATCTTTCTTATTGTCTGTGAACTTCACTTCAATCAGCTCGTCATCTTCTCTTAAAGCAATGGCAGCCAGACCGGTTTTTCTCACATTTGCATAATCCTCGATAGGGGTTTTCTTAACCAGTCCGTTTTTCGTTGCCATAAAGAGATAGTTGCCCTTTTTGAACTCATTGATAGGGATCACTGCAGTGATCTTTTCCTCCGGCTGCAGCTGAAGCAGATTGATAATGGCCGTTCCCCTTGCCGTTCTGCCTGCTTCCGGGATCTCATAAGCCTTTATCCGGTACACCCTTCCTGTACTGGTAAAGAACATCAGATAATGATGGGTAGTAGTCATCAGCAGTTCTTCAATATAATCGTCCTCTATGGTGGACATACCCTTGATCCCTTTGCCGCCTCTGTTCTGACTGCGGAAATTGTCAACAGTCATTCTCTTTATGTAGCCCAGTTTTGTCATGGCTATCACAGTATTTTCTTTTGGTATCAGATCTTCCATGGAGATATCGTATTCATCATAACCGATAGAAGTTCTTCTTTCGTCTCCATACTTTTCCGCAATAGCAAGAATCTCTTCCCTGATCACCCGAAGAAGAAGATTTCTGTCTGAAAGGATTGCTTTCAGTTCTTTTATCTTTGCTTCCAGTTCGTTGAATTCATTCTGAAGACGTTCTCTTTCCATTCCTGTAAGCTGATACAGTCTCATATTAACAATTTCCTGAGCCTGTACGTCAGTAAATTCAAAGGTCTCCATCAAAGTATCTTTTGCTTCCTGTCTGTTTTTAGAATTCCGGATGATCTGGATCACCTGATCGATCACATCCAGGGCTTTCAGCAGACCGGATACTATATGGGCTCTGGCTTCCGCTTTGTTCAGGTCATATTGTGTCCTTCTGGTGACCACATCTTCCTGATGGTTCAGATAGTGGTTCAGCATCTCCAGAAGGCTCATAACCTTAGGTGTATTTCCCACCAGAGCCAGCATGATCACGCCAAAAGTATCCTGAAGCTGGGTATGTTTATAAAGCTGATTTAAGATCACATTGGCATTGGCGTCTCTTTTCAGTTCAATGCAGATCCGCATTCCCTCTCTGTTAGAGTGGTCATTGATAGCCGTGATCCCTTCTACTTTTTTATCTCTTACCAGCTCGGCGATCTTTTCTATCAGTCTTGCCTTATTTACCAGATAAGGCAGTTCTGTCACAATGATCTGGCTCTTTCCGTTAGGCATTGTCTCAATATCTGTCACCGCACGGACCCGGATCTTTCCTCTTCCTGTCCTGTAGGCCTCTTCAATGCCTCTGGTTCCAAGTATCGTAGCTCCTGTGGGGAAATCCGGTCCCTTTACGATAGAGAGGATTTCCTCAATAGTGGTTTCTCTGTTTTCTTCAATCTGATTGTCAATGATCTTTACCACCGCGTTAATGATCTCCCTCAGGTTATGAGGAGGAATATTGGTGGCCATACCTACGGCGATCCCTGAAGTACCGTTTGCCAGAAGATTTGGATATCTGGAAGGCAGCACCGTAGGCTCTTTTTCTGTACCGTCAAAGTTTGGCACGAAATCAATAGTATTTTTATTGATATCCGCCAGCATTTCCATGGAAATCTTGCTTAAGCGGGCTTCTGTATAACGCATGGCGGCTGCTCCGTCGCCATCCACAGAACCGAAGTTTCCGTGGCCGTCAACCAGAGGATATCTGGTTGACCAGTCCTGAGCCATATTGACCAGAGCGCCGTATATGGAGCTGTCTCCATGGGGATGATATTTACCCATTGTATCACCTACGATACGGGCGCATTTTCTGTGAGGCTTATCAGGACCGTTATTTAATTCTATCATGGAATACAGGATTCTTCTCTGTACCGGCTTCAGGCCGTCTCTTACATCAGGAAGCGCCCTGGAGGCGATCACGCTCATGGCGTATTCAATATAGGATTCCTCCATTTTTTTCTGCAGGTCAACTTCCTGGACTTTGTCAAAAATATTATCTTCCATCTGGTTTCTCCTTTTGCCCCTGGTATCCTTTTATTTAAATATCCAGATTTTTTACATATTTTGCGTTCTCTTCAATAAATTCCCTTCTTGGCTCTACCTTATCTCCCATCAAAGTAGTAAAGGTCAGGTCCAGTTCAGAAGTAGAATCTTCATCCATGACTACTCTCATAAGGATTCTTTTTTCCGGGTCCATGGTAGTTTCCCACAGCTGATCCGCGTCCATCTCGCCCAGACCTTTGTAGCGCTGGATACTGCAGCCTTCCAGGCCGATCTCTTTGAGGATATCCGCCTGTTCCTGTTCTGTATACGCATAATAAATCTTTCTGTTTTTTTCCAGTTTAAACAAAGGAGGTTTCGCCAGATATACATATCCCTGTTTGATCAGCTCCGGCATAAACCTGTAGAGAAAAGTAAGTAAAAGAGTGGCAATATGGGCTCCGTCCACATCCGCATCAGTCATAATGATGATCTTATGATAACGGAGCTTAGTAATATCAAAATCTTCATGGATTCCTGTGCCGAAAGCCGTGATCATGGCTTTGATCTCGGCATTGGCATAGATTTTATCCAGTCTTGCCTTTTCAACATTCAGGATCTTTCCTCTAAGAGGAAGGATCGCCTGAGTGGCCCTGCTTCTGGCGGTCTTGGCGGATCCCCCGGCAGAGTCTCCCTCAACAATGTAAATTTCACATTTACTTGGATCTTTATCTACACAGTCTGCCAGCTTTCCAGGCAGAGACATACCGTCCAGAGCTGATTTTCTTCTGGTCAGCTCTCTGGCCTTCCTGGCCGCGTCCCTGGCCCGCTGAGACAGAATGGATTTTTCTACGATGATCTTTGCCACTGAAGGATTCTGTTCCAGATAGATTTCAAGCTGGCTGCTGACCACGCTGTCCACTGCCCCTCTTGCCTCACTGTTTCCCAGCTTCTGCTTTGTCTGCCCTTCAAACTGAGGATCCTCGATCTTAACGCTGATAATGGCGGTAAGACCTTCTCTGATATCCTCCCCCGACAGATTTGCGTCACTGTCCTTTAAAAGTTTATTTTTTCTGGCATATTCGTTAAAGGTTTTTGTAAGGGCGTTTCTGAATCCCATAATATGGGTTCCTCCCTCAGGGGTGGTGATATTATTTACAAATCCATAAGTATTTTCTGTATAGGCGTCGTTGTGCTGCATGGCTACTTCCACCATAACGCCGTCTTTCATTCCTTCAAAATAAAGGATATCCTCATACAGAGGCGTAGTGCTCTTATTCAGATACTGAACGAATTCCCGGATGCCGCCTTCATAATGAAACACCACTTCTTTAGGCTCTTCTTCCCTCTTATCCCGGGCAATGATCTTCAGCCCCTTTGTAAGAAAGGCGATCTCCCGGAAACGATGTTTTAAAGTATTAAAATCAAAAACCGTCTCTTCAAAGATTTCCGGATCCGGATGAAAAGAAACAGTCGTTCCTGTCCGGTCTGGTTCGCAGTCTCCCACTATTTTCAGACTGTACACGGCTTTTCCTCTCTCATATCTCTGCTGATAGATCTTCCCTTCATGGTAGATCTTCACTTCCAGCCAGGTAGAAAGGGCATTTACCACAGATGCGCCTACACCGTGAAGTCCTCCGGATACCTTATAGCCGCCGCCGCCGAATTTTCCCCCTGCATGAAGGATAGTAAATACTACTTCGACAGCAGGTATCCCGGCTTTATGATTGATCCCTACAGGGATTCCTCTTCCGTTATCAATAACTGTGATGGAATTGTCTTCATTAATCGATACATCGATGGTATCACAGCAGCCTGCCAAAGCTTCATCCACCGCATTGTCTACGATCTCGTATACTAAATGATGAAGACCTCTGGCCGAAGTACTGCCAATATACATACCCGGTCTTTTTCTTACTGCTTCCAGGCCTTCCAGAATCTGGATCTGGTCGGCTCCGTACTCTGTATTCATTTCTGCACTCATGTAATTCCTCCTGTTAACCGGACTGTGCCGGGAATTTATTCTGTCACCGTTATGAAAACCGCTAAGAAGGACAGTACACTCTCCCGTCAACCACCTTAAATATTTTATTGATATGAAATCTTTTATCGATAAAATCATCCAGTCCGGTGCATGTGATCATTGTCTGAACCTGACGGATACTGTTCAAAAGATAATTCTGCCGGCTGGAATCCAGCTCCGAAAGCACATCGTCCAAAAGAAGCACCGGCATATCCTTGATCCTTTTTTTTACCATATATATTTCTGAAAGTTTCAGAGACAGGGCGGCTGTCCGCTGCTGTCCCTGAGAACCGTATTTTCTGATATCCATTCCGTTTATTTTTACACAGAGGTCGTCTCTGTGGGGACCTGCAGAAGTAAGTTTAAAACGGCAGTCTTTTTCCCTGTTCTGTAAAAGAGCAGAGAGAAAGTTTTCTTCCGAGACACTGGGCTCATAGAGAAGAGAGATTTCTTCCTTCCCTCCTGTTATATTCCTGTGTATCTCTGAAATGATCCCGTTCATTTCCTCCACGAATCTTTTTCTGCCCTGAATGATAGAGGTCCCATAGCGGGCAAGCTGCTCGTCCCATACATCCAGAGTATTGACAAGAGAAGGCTGGAAAGACAGGTCCTTCAAAAGCTTATTTCTCTGATTCAAAACATGGTTATAGCTGGAAAGGTCCGAAAGATACAGCTTATTAAGTTGACATAATTCCAGATCCATAAACCTTCGTCTCTCTCCCGGACCGTTTTTAATAATATTCAGATCCTCCGGCGAAAAAAAGACCAGATTCAGAATACCGAATAATTCTCCGGCTTTTCGTATGGGAATACCGTCTATGGCGATCCCTTTTGTCTTATTTTTCTTTAAATGCATGTCGATCCTGCGGGAAATCCCCTCTTTTTTTACAAACATCCGTATATGAGCTTCCTCAGCATCAAACTGGATCATCTCCCTGTCTTTGCTGCCTCTGTGGGATTTTGTAGTGCCGCAGAGATAGACCGCTTCCAGAATATTGGTTTTTCCCTGAGCATTGTCGCCGTAAAAAATATTCGTTCCTTTGTCAAACTGAAGAGAAAGACTGTCATAATTTCTGTAATTTTTCAGTTCTATGGATTCAATATACATAAGTCACCTTTACCGCTGCCTTGTTATTTTTCAATCCGGATCTCCTCTCCTTTATAAGAAATCACATCGCCGTCATATAATTTACGGCCTCTGCGCGTCTCTGTCTCTCCATTGACCCGGACCTCTCCATCCTGGATCACATACTTTGCTTCCACTCCGTCTTCCGCCAGATTGGCGGCTTTGAGCGCCTGTCCCAGTTTTATAAATTCATCTCTTAATTTGATAATTTCCATATTTTTCCCCTTAAATCCCCTCTCTGGCATTTTTTATCAATATATTCCGACTATCTGCTTACTGCATTAAAATTTACCGGCAGTATCAGATAAATATACTGCTGGGCATCATCCCTGATAAAGCAGGGCGCCTTAGGATTCATAAGATATATGCTGATCTCCTCGTCATCGATCACCTTCAGGGCATCGATGAGAAACTTCGGATTAAAACCGATCATAATATCTTTTCCCTCTTTTTCAATATCAATATCTTCTTTCATAGATCCGATCTGAGAATCAATGCTCAGCTCCATCTGTCCATCCTCTATGTTTATGATAATCGGCTTCTTATCTCCTTCCTTTACAAGAAGGGTAGCTCTGTCGATACAGTCCAGAAATTCCTTTTTGTTGATCTTTACTTTTGTCTCATAATCACTGGAAAGCATCTGGTCGATCTTGAAATATTCCCCTTCAATAAGACGGGAAACTACAGTTGTATCGTCAAATTCAAATAAGATATGGTTCGAGGACAGATAGATATCTACCATATCTTCCAGCTCTCCGGACAAAATCTTGCTGATCTCGCTCAAGGTTTTTCCCGGAACCACTACTTTACGGTTTTCACAGGCCTCCTGAAGAGGAACCCGGCGGATGGAAATCCTGTGTCCATCCAGAGAGATAACCCTCAGTCTGTTGTCTTCAATCTGAAAAAGCTCTCCGGTCATCAGTTTGTTGTTTTCATTTAAAGCGATGGAAAAAATGGTCTGCCGGATGATTTCCTTCAAAGTAAACTGTGAAACCCGTATACAGTCATTTTTTTCTATCAAAGGAAGATATGCAAAGTCCTCTCCGGATTTACCGGGAATATTAAATTTTGCTTTTTCACAGGTAATAGTTGTATTCAGTCTTTCATCGGTTTCTATAGTAACATCGCTGTCTGGAAGTTTACGGATAATCTCAGAAAAGATCTTTGCGTCAAGAGCAATGACTCCCTTTTCCAGTACCATGCCCTGTACCCGGGTTTCAATGCCCAGTTCCATATCATTAGATGTAAATTTGATGTCGTTTGTTGAAGCGTCGATGAGGATGCATTCCAGAATGGGCATGGTTGTCTTAGCCGGAACGGCTTTCATAACGATATTGACACTTTTCTGAAGTTCAGCTTTAGAACAAAATAATTTCATGGTGTGTATAACTTCCTTTCTGTGATGGAGTGCTTTAAAAAAAATAAATTTATTAACTAATCCGCAGTAGCCGCCGTAGGGGCTGTGAATATGTGCATAACTGCCAAAAACCCTGTAAAAACCGGGTTTTGGAGTATGGATAACTTTGTGGGTTAATCCTGAAGTTCCTGTGAAGAGCCAGTTGATAAAGGTGTGGATAAAAAACCCGGCTTTTGGGAAGGATTCAGGTTTCCACATGGAATTCACATTATATGCACTTTAGGTTGTGGATAAATTTACTGCTTGGAAGGATTGATCTTCTTTTTAAGGATATCAATGACTTCCCGGGTTGATTCTGAGGTCTTAAGCTCGGCTTCTATTTTGTTAATGCCGTTCATGATGGTCGTATGATCCCGGCCTCCCAGATATTGACCGATAATCTTTAAAGTCGCTTCAGTCATATGACGGCACAGATACATAACGATCTGTCTTGGAAATACGACTTTGGAGTTTCTTTTGTTTCCTATAATATCCTCAGGGGTCAGATCAAAATGTTCCGCTACAATATCTGTAATCAATTCAGGAGTGATCACCCTTTTTTCATTGGGTGAAATAATATCTTTGAGTACCTTTTCCGCAAGGGCCAGGTTGATCTCGCTTTTTTCAAGATTTGCATAAGCCATGATCTTATTCAGAGAACCTTCCAGCTCACGGATATTGGATTTTACATTCCGGGCGATATATTCAATAACTTCATTGTCGATCTTATAGCCGTCCAGCTCTTCTTTTTTACGAAGGATCGCCATTCGGGTTTCGTAGTCAGGGGAAGAGATATCAACGATCAGTCCCCATTCAAAACGGGAACGGAGACGGTCTTCCAGGATTTCCATATCTTTCGGCGGTTTATCCGAAGATATGACAATCTGCTTTTTGGCTCCGTGCAGGGCATTAAATGTGTGGAAAAATTCTTCCTGAGTAGACTCCTTTCCAATGATAAACTGGATATCATCGATCAAAAGCACATCTATATTTCTGTATTTTTCCCGGAACTTGGAAGTTGTAGAATTATTGCCGCTTCGGATCGATTCGATCAGTTCATTGGTAAATTGTTCACTGGTGACATAGAGAACCTTTGCGCTGGGATTTTTCTGCAGAACAAAATGAGCGATAGAGTGCATAAGATGGGTCTTTCCCAGTCCCACCCCTCCATATATAAAAAGCGGATTATAAGCTTCCCCCGGGGATTCCGCCACGGCCAGGGAAGCTGCGTGAGCCATTTTGTTATTGCTTCCTACAACAAAGGTATCAAAAGTATAGCGGGGATTCAGCCCTGCTTTTGCAATGTTTTCGTTCAGAGTGGAAGTATCCGAGGGAACCGGCTCCTGAATCTCCTCTTTAATTTCCTCCGGAAGGACCAGGGAAACTTCATAATCTTCTCCTGTAGTCTCTACGATCGCTACCTGAAGAGGGAGAAGATACTTCTTATTTATATAATTCAGCGCCATGCTGCCATTGGTAACAACAATAGTTACAACATTTCCCTCCACTTTATACACCTTCAGAGGCTCCAGCCATGCAGAAAAAGAAACGGGCGACACATCGTGCTCCGTTCTTACCATATTAAGAATTTCCGGCCATTTTTCTTGTATAATGTGCATTTTCCAAATCTCCTAACAAGTATTTTATGCCCCTTTTCAAACACAAAAATATATGATTGACTGATCAGCTCACTCAACCACTGGCAAAAAAAAGTATTATTATCTATATATTATAATAAAAACCCATTTTTATCAATGAAAAAATCAAGAATCCCGGTTATTAAAGATGAAAAATACTATGTGGAAAAGTGGATATCTTAGAAAGACTGTATATATATAGGAAGGAACAGAAAAAGCAAGGGGGCGGGAAAAGAAGTGGATGTGTATAAGTGAATTTGTGGAAAAAGCTATGTGGATAATGGTGATAAATAAAATCTGTAAACCTGATGAAAAAGAAAATGTGAGAAATGTGTATAATGTAGAAAACAGAATCCACATGTCAAAACCCGTTGAAAAATAAGGGTTTTTGATTAAATTGTTAGAAAAAAAGTGGATATATCAAAAGACTTATCCACATTTTATCCACATTTTGTGGATAAAATTACGTAAACCTGAAAATGTGAAGAAGTATGTGTACAAGAATTGGGGATAATCCATATGTGAGGCGAGTTACCCACATTATTATGTGGATAAATGTGGATAAGTTTTTGAATAACTTTAGTAAGAAATACTTGACGAAATAAGGGATTGTGAATATAATTGAAATGATGTTTTCTAACATGCATAACTATGAGAGACGTCCAAAATATTGGAAGGATGTCTCCATTAATATAAGGGAGGTGCCTTGATTATGAAAATGACATTTCAGCCTAAGAAAAGACAGAGATCCAAAGTTCATGGATTCAGAGCTAGAATGAGCAGTAAAGGCGGTAGAAAAGTGTTAGCTGCCAGAAGAGCAAAAGGAAGAAAAAGATTATCAGCTTAAGACCGCAGCCATGTGGTCTTTTCTTCTCTTTGCATACCCTCTGCAGATAAGGGTAAGATTAGATTATGAAGTATTCGGAATCATTGAAAAAAAACAGAGATTTTCAACTGGTTTACAGGAATGGAACATCTTTTGCAAATCGGTATTTAGTTATGTATGTGCGGAAAAACCAGTTGAATATCAATAGAATTGGAATATCCGTTAGTAAGAAAGTCGGAAATAGTGTTGTGAGGCATCACCTGACCCGTTTGATCAGAGAAAGTTACCGTCTCAATGAAGAAAAATTTTCCTGCGGATATGATTTGGTAGTGATTGTGAGAATGAATGGAAAGAATCAGGGATTCCATTCAATAGAGAGCGCCCTCCTACATTTGGGAAAGCTCCACAAGATTTTGAGAAGTGAAGAGAATGAAAAGAATATTGATCAAAATGATTAAAATCTATCAGAAATATTTGTCCCCGCTGAAAAGGACATGCTGTCCCTATATCCCTACCTGCTCTCAGTATGGGCTGGAAGCCATAGAAAAATACGGAGCTTTAAAGGGAAGCCTTCTGGCTGCATGGAGGATACTCAGATGCAATCCTTTTTCAAAAGGCGGGTATGACCCGGTGCCGTAGCATAAGGGGTGACAAGGTGATAAGGAGGATACTGTTTTGGGTATGTTACTGACAAAAAGTACGATGCCGATCGTAAACTGGGTAGCAGAAGTCCTTGGCTGGCTGATGAACGGCATATACAGCATCGGAGTTCATAACTTAGGTTTATGTATTATTATATTTACGGTTATTATTTATGCATTTTTGACTCCTCTGCAGATCAAACAGCAGAAGTTTTCAAAAATGAACAATGTTATGCAGCCGGAGCTGCAGAAAATCCAGAAAAAGTATAAAAACAAGAAAGATCAGGCCTCACAGATGAAAATGCAGGAAGAAACCATGGCTGTATATGAAAAATACGGCGTTTCTCCTACAGGAAGCTGCCTTCAGCTGTTGATCCAGATGCCGATCTTCTTTGCTTTGTATCAGGTAATCATTAAGATTCCGGGATATATCGGGGGAATCAAAGATGTCTTCAGCGATGCTGTGACTCAGATCACAAGCGTCAGCGGATATTCTGATATTATCACAAAGTTTATCTCTGACAATTCGATCAGAAGCTACAGCTGGGTGAACGGACAGGAAGGAACCCCTAATCAGGTAATTGACTTTTTATACAGTTTGTCTCCCTCTCAGTGGGATAAGCTGGCAGATATTGATAAATTCCAGGGATTTTCAGATGTGCTGGACAAAACAGCGCAGACGCTTCAGCCAATGCAGAATTTTCTCGGGCTGAATATTGCAGACAATCCTTGGGCATTGATCCAGGCAGGCTGGTCTTCTCATCAGTATCTGATGATCGTTGCAGCTGTGCTGGTTCCGGTTCTTGCATGGGCTACTCAGATGATCAATATGAAGCTGATGCCTACAGCTTCTTCCAATAACAGCGGCAATGGAAATCAGTCTCAGATGGAAGCGACCATGAAGAGCATGAATATTTTTATGCCTCTTTTTACCGCCTTTATCTGTTTCACATTCCCCTTTGGTATCGGTATTTACTGGATCATCGGTTCTCTTGTCCGTACAGTCCAGCAGCTGATCATCAACAGACATCTGAATCATATGGACATGGATGCCTTTATTCAGAAGAATAGAGAAAAAAGAGAAAAGAAAATGGCGAAAAAGGGAATCACTTCCCAGAATATCAGTCAGCAGGCAAGAATGAATGTCCGTAACATTGAGGAGCCGAAGAGAAAGACGATGGCTGAAAAAAGCGAGTCTGTAAAAGATGTTTCCGGTTATCAGTATACCGTTCCTAAGACAAAACCAGGAAGTCTGGCTTCAAAAGCAAATATGGTAGCGAAATTTGACGAGGAAAACAAGAAGAAAAAGAAATAGAAGGTAAGGGGGAAAAGAGATGGAATTCAGAGAATTCTCTGCAAAAACAGTAGATGAAGCCATTACAAAGGCCAGTATTGAGTTTGAGACCTCCAGCGAAAATCTGGAAATCCAGGTGATTTCCCAGGGAAAGGCAGGATTTTTGGGATTTGGATCAAAACCTGCCATTATCAGAGCCGGCAAAAAAGAAGCGGAAGAGATCCTTCCCGAAGAAGTGAAAGAACCGGCAAAGAAATCTGTTCCGGCCAGAAAAGAAGAGAAAAAGCCGGGAGTTCCCCATGCTGTTAAGGAAGAGAAAAAAGAACAGAGAAAAGAAGGAAAGAAAGAAAATTCCATAAAGGCTCAGGAAGAGTCGGCGGCAAAAGAAGAAAAACCCCGTGAAGAACGGAAAGTTCTTTTAAGAACCGAAGAAGAAATAGCTGAGATCAAAGAAGAAGCAGTGAAGTTCTTATCAGGAGTTTTTAAGGCTATGGGGCTTCAGGTAGAGATCAAGATTGAATACAAGAATGAAGAAGGAAATCTGGATATCGATTTTGAGGGAGAAGATATGGGAATCCTCATTGGAAAAAGAGGACAGACCTTGGATTCTCTTCAGTATCTTACCAGTCTTGTAGTTAATAAAGGCAGACAGGGTTATATCCGTGTAAAGCTTGATACAGAGGATTACAGGAACAGAAGAAAGGAAACTCTGGAAAATCTTGCAAGAAGCATTGCTTATAAGGTAAGAAAGACCAGAAAGCCTGTATCCTTAGAGCCCATGAATCCTTACGAAAGAAGGATCATCCATTCCGCTCTTCAGGGAAATCGCTATGTGGAGACATACAGCGAAGGAAATGAACCTTATCGTCATGTAGTGGTAAAATTGAAAAACAGATAAAATCAGATTATTCTAGGTGAAAGCGTGAATAACGGAAGTTGCTCTGCGCTTTCACCTTTTTTTGTAGAGATTTGCCTATAAGGCTTAAGCATAGAAGAAAGGAGAAAAAAGATGACAGATACTATTGCAGCTATTGCCACGGCTCTGTCCCCTTCAGGTATCGGAATTGTCAGGATCAGCGGGCCGGAGAGCAGAGAAATCGCAGGAAAAGTTTACCGTTCAAAAGGAGGGAAAAAGAAGCTTCAGGATGTTCCTTCTCACAGTATTCATTATGGATTTATCTGTGACGGGGACGAAGTGATAGATGAAGTTCTGGTGATGGTCATGGACGGTCCAAGGAGCTATACAGGAGAGGACACCGTAGAGATCGACTGTCACGGCGGCGTACTGGCAATGAGAAAAATTCTGGATACTGTGATAAAGAACGGAGCCAGGCCCGCCGATCCGGGAGAATTTACAAAAAGGGCTTTTCTTAACGGAAGGATCGATCTTTCCCAGGCAGAGGCTGTTATTGATGTGATCAATGCAAAAAACGAGTATGCCTTAAAAAGTTCTGTAAGCCAGCTGCGGGGAAATATCCAGAAGGCTATAAAAGAGATCCGGGAGGATCTGATCTATCAGATCGCCTACATTGAGTCTGCTCTGGATGATCCGGAGCATATTAGTATTGACGGATACGGAGAAAACCTGTATAAAGAAGTTAAGAAACAGGAAGAAAGGATAGACAGGCTCCTTCTCAGTGTGAAAGACGGAAAACTGGTAAAAGAAGGAATCAAGACTGTGATCGTGGGAAAACCCAATGCGGGGAAATCCTCTCTTCTGAATACACTTCTGGGAGAGGAAAGGGCCATTGTCACAGACATTGCAGGGACCACAAGAGATATTCTGGAAGAAACCATCCTTCTCCACGGGATCTCTCTCCGTATTATTGACACTGCAGGGATCAGGGAAACCCAGGATGTGGTGGAAAAGATCGGAGTGGAAAAAGCCATTGATTCTGCAAAGGATGCGGACCTAGTGCTTTTTGTAGTGGATTCTTCTGTTCCTCTGGATGAAAATGACAGAGAGATCATGGAGCTGCTGAAGGATAAGAAGACCATTGTCCTCTTAAACAAGGCGGATCTGGAACAGGCAGTGGATGAAGACGACCTGAAGAACACTTCAGGTCATCCGGTGATTTCTGTATCTGCCAAGGAAGAGCAGGGGATCGATCTTTTGGAAGATAAGATCAAGGAGCTGTTTTTCCAGGGAGGGCTGGAATTTAATGATGAGATCTATATCACCAACGCCCGGCACAAGGCGGCTTTGGAAGAAGCCAGAAAAAGCCTGGAGATGGTGGAGAACAGCATTGAAATGCAGATGCCGGAAGATTTCTTTTCCATAGATCTGATGAACGCCTATGAAGCTCTGGGCAGGATCATCGGAGAATCTGTAGGAGAAGACCTGGTAAATGAAATTTTTTCTAAGTTTTGCACCGGAAAGTAGAAAAACAGTAAAGTTATCCACAAAAAAGCAGTGAAAATGTGGATAACTCTGATGATAAATTAAAAAGAATGTTGAAAGAAAGGGTCAGAGAAGATGAAAGGGCTGGAAGAAAATTATGATATAGCGGTGGTGGGAGCAGGACATGCAGGCTGTGAGGCCGCTCTTGCCTGCGCCAGACTGGGGCTTGAGACGATTATGTTTACTGTAAGTGTGGACAGTATCGCCCTTATGCCCTGCAATCCCAATATAGGAGGAAGCTCGAAAGGACATCTGGTAAGAGAGGTGGATGCCCTTGGAGGAGAAATGGGGAAAAATATTGACAAGACATTCATACAGTCAAAAATGCTGAATGTTTCCAAGGGGCCGGCAGTCCATTCTCTCCGGGCACAGGCGGATAAACACGCCTATACAGAAGAAATGCGGAAAACCCTGGAAAATACAGATCATCTGACCATCCGCCAGGCGGAAGTCACTGAGCTGATAGCTGAAGAGGGCGTGATAAAAGGTCTTAAGACTTATTCAGGGGCAGTCTACCATACAAAGGCAGTGGTGCTGTGTACAGGAACCTATCTGAAGGCAAGATGCATCTACGGAGACGTGAGCAATTATACAGGGCCTAACGGTCTTCAGGCGGCTAACTATCTTACCGATTCCCTGAAAAAGCTGGGGATTGAAATGTACCGGTTTAAGACAGGAACCCCTGCCCGGATTGATAAAAGAAGCATTGATTTTTCTAAAATGGAAGAACAGTTTGGAGATGAGAGAGTAGTTCCTTTTTCTTTCTCTACTGATCCTGAAGATGTGCAGATCGACCAGGTCTCCTGCTGGCTTACCTATACTAATGAAAAAACCCATGAGATCATTCGGGAAAATTTAGACCGTTCGCCGCTTTTTTCTGGTATGATAGAAGGAACAGGACCCAGATATTGTCCTTCCATAGAAGATAAGGTGGTAAAATTTGCAGATAAGAACCGGCATCAGGTATTTATCGAACCGGAAGGCCTGTATACCAATGAAATGTATATCGGAGGCATGTCCAGTTCTCTGCCGGAAGATGTCCAGTATAAAATGTACCGGTCTGTGGCCGGACTGGAAAACGCCAGGATCGTAAGAAACGCCTATGCCATAGAGTATGACTGCATTAATGCAAATCAGCTTTACCCTACCCTGGAATTTAAAAAAATCAAAGGGCTGTTTTCCGGAGGGCAGTTTAACGGAAGCTCAGGATATGAAGAGGCGGCGGCCCAGGGTCTGGTGGCAGGCATTAACGCAGCTATGGAGGTGCTGGGAAAAGAAATGCTGATCCTGGACAGATCAGAATCCTATATCGGGGTGCTCATCGACGATCTGGTGACCAAGGAAAACCATGAGCCCTACCGGATGATGACCAGCAGAGCAGAATACCGGCTTCTTCTCCGTCAGGACAACGCTGATCTGCGGCTGAGGGAAAAGGGATATAAAGTAGGGCTGGTGAGCAAAGAGCAGTATGAATATGTTCTCTGGAAAAAAGAAAAGATCGCAGAAGAGAAGGAAAGAATGGAGCATGTTCATGTAGGGGCTTCTCCGGAGGTGCAGGAACTGTTAAAAGCTCATAACAGCACCCTGCTGAAAAACGGTATTTCCCTGGCAGATCTGATCCGGAGGCCGGAGCTTTCTTATGATATTGTGGCTCCTCTGGATAAAAACCGTCCGCAGCTGCCTCAGGATGTAAAAGATCAGGTAAACATTAACATTAAGTATGAAGGCTACATTAAAAGACAGGAAAAGCAGGTGGAGGGATTTAAGAAACTGGAAAAGAAAAGACTGCCTAAGGATCTGGACTACAGCCGGATCAGCGGACTGCGCATAGAGGCAAGACAGAAGCTGGAACAGTTCAGGCCCGTTTCAATCGGTCAGGCATCCAGGATCGCCGGAGTCTCCCCTGCAGATATCTCTGTGCTCCTGGTATATATGGAGAGCTACAGAAGACATGGAGGAAGAGGAGAAAATTGATGAGTTACGATATGACAATCTTACGGGAAGGGGCGGCCCGGTACGGGATTACTCTTACAGAAAAACAGGAAGAGCAGTTTATCCGGTATTATGAACTTCTGATCCAGTGGAATAAGGTTATGAACCTTACAGGGATCACAGAATTTGACCAGGTGCTGTTAAAGCATTTTACAGACAGCCTGTCCGTAGCCGGAAGCATAGATCTGACCGGAATCAGTACTTGTGTGGATGTAGGGACAGGAGCCGGTTTTCCCGGGATTCCTCTGAAGATCGCCTTTCCGCACTTAAAGGTAACCCTTCTGGATTCTTTAAATAAAAGACTGAACTTCTTAAATGAAGTGATTCTTCAGCTGGATCTTCAGAATATTGAGACGATCCATTTAAGGGCAGAGGAGGGAGGAAGAAAGCCGCAGCTCAGAGAAAAATATGATCTCAGCGTGTCCAGAGCTGTTTCAAGACTGGCTGTCCTATCTGAATACTGTATGCCTTATGTAAAAAAGGGAGGATATTTTGTTTCTTATAAAGGAGGACAGGCGGAAGAGGAGATTGATGAAGGAAAAAAAGCCATTTCCATTCTAGGGGGAAAACTGGAGAGGACAGAAAAATTCTGTCTTCCCGATACAGATATGGAGAGGACTCTTGTGATCATAAAAAAGGTAAAAGAAACACCGAAAAAATATCCCAGAAAGCCGGGGACTCCCGCAAAAGAACCTCTGGGAGCGACGGTGAAAGGGGAAACAAAAAGTAACTGATTATAAAGGAGGGTATCGTATGGCAAAATACAAATGTAATGTATGCGGGTATGTTTTTGACGAGGAGGAGCAGGGAACTTCCTTCTCATTGCTTAAGGAATGTCCGGTCTGTCATCAGCCGGCATCCGCCTTTTCTCTTTATGAGGAGATCCGTCCGGTAAAGAGAGAAGAAAAGAAAGAAGAAAGTCTGGAATATCCCAGAGAATTTTCCCGAGAGGATGAAAGCTGCCGCTATATGAAAGAAATCCATGAGATGGCAGTGACGGGAAAAACCATCCATGCCGCTATGGGGACCAGGCTGCCTATGCCCTCCTGGGACGAGATCCTGATCTTAGGGGCGCAGCTGGATCCTATGCCTCTGCCGGAAGACGCCCAGGTAAATACCAGGACTGTGATCGGTAAACACGCCGAAAAGCCTCTGGTCCTGGAAAATCCGGTGTATATCTCTCATATGTCTTTCGGAGCTCTTTCAAAAGAAGCAAAAGTGGCTCTGGCCAGAGGATCTGCCCTGGGAAAAAGCGCTATGTGTTCAGGAGAAGGCGGAATCCTTCCGGAAGAAATGGAGGCTGCGGATAAATATATTTTCGAATATGTAGGAAATCTTTACAGCGTAACTCCGGAAAATCTTCAGAATTCAGATGCCATTGAAATAAAGATCGGACAGGGCACCAAGCCCGGGATGGGAGGACATCTGCCGGGAGAAAAAGTAACGGAAGAGATCGCAAAAGTTAGGAATAAGCCTGTAGGACAGGAGATCACCGCTCCTTCCAGATTTCCGGGGATAAATAGCAGGGAAGATCTCAAAAGCCTGATCTCCCAGCTGAAAATGGCCTCGGGAGGGCGTCCTGTAGGCGTTAAGATCGCAGCAGGCAGGATAGAAAAAGACCTGGCTTTCTGCGTATATGCAGAACCGGATTTTATTACCATAGACGGAAGAGGAGGGGCAACAGGATCTTCCCCCCTCCTTCTCCGGGATTCTGCCAGCGTACCGACCATTTACGCCCTATACAGGGCCAGAAAATATCTGGACAGCATAGGTTCGGATATCAGCCTGATCATTACGGGAGGCCTGAGAGTTTCCTCTGATTTTGCAAAAGCCATCGCCATGGGAGCAGACGCAGTGGCAGTTGCCTCTGCAGCGCTGATGGCTTTAGGATGTCAGCAGTACCGGATCTGCGGAACAGGGATGTGCCCTGTAGGAGTGGCAACTCAGGATCCGGAACTGAGAGCCAGATTAAAAGGAGAGGCCGGCGCCAGAAGAGTAGGAAACTTCCTGAATACTTCTCTGGAAGAGCTGAAAATGTTCGCCAGGATCACCGGCCACGAAAACCTTCACGACCTGTCAACAGACGACCTCTGCACTATAAACAGAGAAATCAGCGAACACACCAACATCCCTCACGCTTAACAACCGTAATATAGACTTATAGACTCCTTTAAAATAAAACAGGGAACTGCTTCATCATTTACATAAAAAACAGAAGGGGACTGCTTTATGCGAATTTGTCGAGCACGCTCTGAGACTACAGGCTCAGAGCAGCGCAGACTGAGCAAGAAAGCAGTCCCCTTCTGTTTCTATAGAAAAGCCCTTAGGCAGTTCCCGTCCCCTTTTTGACTAAGTCTTTTTTGGTTTCACAGAAAAATCACATTCTAATCTAATTTTTATCACATTTTTCCCATAAAATAAAACAGTTAAAAAAGCTGAATAAGGAGGGAGTACTTTGATTGAAGTAAGGAATCTCGTAAAAAAGTACGGGGATCATGTGGCAGTGGACCATCTGAACTTTACAGTGGAAAAAGGAAAGATTTACGGCTTTCTGGGACCAAATGGCGCAGGAAAATCCACTACTATGAATATGATCACCGGCTACATTGCATCAACGGAAGGGGATATTCTCATTGACGGGCATAATATCCTGGAGGAACCGGAAGAAGCAAAGAAGAAAATCGGCTATCTTCCGGAAATACTGCCTTTATACCAGGATATGACGGCGAAAGAGTATCTGGAATTCGCGGCAGAACTGAAAGGTATCCCAAAAGATAAAAGGGAAGGAAACATCAATGGAGTTATGTCAACTACAAAAATCCAGAATGTACAGAACCGTCTGATAAAAAATCTTTCAAAAGGTTATAAACAAAGAGTGGGACTTGCTCAGGCGCTGCTGGGATATCCGGAGATCATCATTCTGGATGAGCCTACTGTGGGACTGGATCCAAAGCAGATCATAGAGATCAGGGATCTGATCAAAAGCCTTGGAAAAAATCATACGGTTATCCTCAGTTCTCATATTCTGTCAGAGGTAAGCGCAGTCTGCGATTATGTTCTGATCATTGATAAGGGAAGGCTTGTGGCCAGCGATTCTCCGGAAAACCTCAGCCGTGTGATGTCCGGAGCCAATTCTCTGGAACTTACTGTCAAAGGGGAGGAAGAGGAGATCCGGAAAGCTTTGGATCTGGTGGATAATATTGAAGATCTGATCTACCATAATTCCATTGTTCCCGGGGCCTGTGATTTTACAGTAAAAATATCAGGGGATGTGGATATGAGGGAAAATATATTTTTTGCTCTTGCGGAAGCCAAATGCCCGATTCTGAAAATGCAGTCTTCTAACATGTCTCTGGAAGAGGTGTTCCTCAAGCTGACAGATGAGAAGAATGAAAAAAAGTATATGTCTGAAGAAGACCTGTTTGAAAGCGAACAAGAAGAAGAGGAGGGAGAAAAGTAATTATGCTGGCAGTATATAAAAAAGAGCTGAGAAGTTACCTTACTTCTATGATCGGATATGTTTTTATTGCATTTATCCTGCTGATCCTGGGAATTTATTTCACTGCTTATAATCTTCAGTATGCCAGTCCTGATTTTGGCTATACATTGAATGCGGTGACCTTTCTGTTCCTCATTATCACTCCTGTCCTGACTATGAGGATTCTTTCTGAAGAAAAGAAAAATAAAACAGATCAGCTTTTACTTACGGCGCCTGTGCCGGTATGGAAGATCGTGATGGGAAAATACCTGAGTATGATCACCATTTACCTGATACCGGTAGTGATCGCAGGGTTTTATCCTTTAATCCTGGGAAAATATGGAACCGTATCTTACGCCACCACCTATACGGCAGTCTTTGGATTTTTCCTTTTAGGCTGTGCACAGATCGCGGTGGGCCTTTTTTTGTCTTCTGTTACAGAAAGCCAGATCATTGCGGCGGTGATCACCTTCGGCGTATTATTCTGCAGTTATGTGATGGATGGAATATCAAGTTTCTTTTCCAGCACTTCCGCAGCATCTTTTATTGCCTTTCTGGTTATTTCCTTTATCATTGCACTTGTAGTGTATCAGATGACAAAAGATATGATCCTTTCTTTTGTTTTAGGGATTGTTTTGATCGCAGTAAATGTAGTCCTTTATATCGTCAGGTCTTCTTTGTACGAAGGACTGATCCAGAAACTCCTGGATCTTCTGGCTATTGCCAACCAGTATGACAGCTTTGTAGGAGGGATTCTGGATGTTTCGGGAATTATTTATATGCTGTCTGTTATCTGCATTTTTGTATTTCTTACAATTCAGTGCATACAAAAACGGCGTTGGAGCTGACCGGCGGGTATGGGAGATTAGAAAGGAGATGCAGATATGAAAAATTCAAAAGGGAAATTCAGCATAAAGAAATTAAGTCCCAAGAAAAGAATTAATATTAAAAATATTATTAATAATATAAAAGAAAAAAGAACCCAGAACAAAAAAATACTCCGGCATGGTTCATACAGTATCGGGATTACGGCGGTTGTGGTCGCCATTGTGGTAGTCTTAAATCTGGTAGTACAGGAACTGCCTTCCAATATCCGGGAAATCGATCTGAGCAGTGAAAAATTGTACACTATTGGGGATCAGACAAAGGATGTTCTGGACAATCTGGATAAGGATGTAGAATTATATCTGATCGCTCAGGAAGGGACAGAAAACAGTGATATCCAAAGACTGCTGGAAAGGTACGAAGACCGCAGTTCCCATATTAAGGTAGAGCAGAAAGATCCTGCAGTTTATCCTACCTTTACTCAGCAGTATACTTCAGATTCAGTAAATAACAACAGTGTGATCGTAGTATGCGGCGATAAGAGCAGAGTGGTAAATTACAGCGATATGTATGAAACCAGCGTCAATTATCAGACCTACACTCAGGAAACTACGGCTTTCGATGGAGAAGGACAGATTACCAGCGCCATTAATTATGTAATCTCGGAAGATATGCCGATTTTGTACACTTTGGAAGGCCATGATGAAGTATCTATGGGTACCGCAATGACGGAAACTATCCAGAAGGCAAATATAGAAATCCAGTCCTTAAATCTTCTGACTCAGGAATCTGTGCCGGATGACGCTGCCTGCCTTCTTATCTTTTCCCCTTCAAAAGATCTTTCAGAGGATGAAGCAAATAAGGTGATCGATTATCTGGAAAAAGGAGGAAAAGCTCTTATCCTTTCCGATTATACAGAAGAAGATATGCCTAATTTCCAGTCTGTTCTGGAAAATTACGGGGTTCAGACAGTAGATGGCATTGTGATGGAGGGGGATACAAATCATTACATTTCCCAGAATCCATATTATCTCCTTCCTAATATAGAGAGCGGAGATGTTACTTCTGGTTTGTCTTCAGGCAGCAGGTATGTGCTCATGGCTCTGGCTCAGGGAATTCAGAAAATGGACAATATCAGAGATTCTCTGAACATTGAAAGTATCCTTACAACATCAGACAGCGCATATTCCAAGACAGATTTGGAAAATATGCAGACTATGGAAAAGGAAAGCGGAGATATTGACGGACCTTTTGATCTGGGAGTTTCTATCACAGAAGATCTGGGAAACGATACAGAGACCAAGATCGTATATTTTGCTACCAGTACAATATTTGACGATACCATTGACAGCTATGTATCAGGTGCAAATTATGAACTGCTGTCTTCTGCTTTATCATGGCTGTGCCAGACAGATGAAGACAGTAATACCAGCGCCATTTCTATTCCAAGTAAAAGCCTGGATACCTCAAGCCTTACGATTTCAGCTGCTGATGTAAGTTTCTGGAGCATATTTGTAACTGCGGTTATTCCGGTCTGCATCTTACTGGCAGGATTCGGAATCTGGATGAAGAGGAGAAAACAGTAATATGAAGAAAAATAAGAAAGGTCTGATCACAGCGGTGATCCTGCTGATCCTCCTGCTTATTGTATATATTGTGATCAGAAATCTCCACCTGGACGAAGAGGAGGAAGAAGACAGCACAGAAACCGTCTATGAGATTGATGCGGCGGATATCAGTAAACTGCAGATAGTCTCAGGGGACAAAACCTTTGATTTTACCCATGCAGATGATACCTGGACCTATGATGAAGACAGTAAGTTTCCTTTAAATGAATCTGCGGTTTTAGATAAGGTTTCTTCCGTAACTTCAGTTACTTCTTCCAGAACCATCGAAGATCCGGAAAATCTGGAAGATTATGGACTGGAAGATCCAGAGGTCAGCATTACAGTGACAGATACAGATGGAGAGACAGCCAGCCTGGAACTGGGGGCGACAAATGATACCGTATCTGCCTGCTATATGATGCTGAATGGAGATGACAGCAAGGTTTATCTGGTGGATTCCAGTTTAAAAACAAATATGGAGTTTGACTTAAGCGATATTGCAGAAAAAGAAGATATACCAAGCATTACAGGAACTTCCATAACCAGCGTTTCGATTGAAAGCGGAAGCGGAACAGCCAGACTGTATCAAGACAGCAGTTCAGAGACAGGATGGACTTTCGCAGATACTGATGGAAGCAGTGTTCCGGCAGACAGTTCTCAGGCGTCTACTTATACAAGCAATTTTTCAGCTCTTACTTGGACTGATTATGTGACTTATGACTTAAATACTTTAGGTGATTATGGTCTGGATCATCCTACTGTGATTACAGTGGATTATCAGGTAGAAGAAAAGGCAGACGATGAAGACTCTCAGAACACAGCAGATGAAGATACGGCGGAAGATAGCGAAGAAGACACAGTAACAGTAGATAAACAAATGATCCTCCTTCTTGGAAAACAGACAGATGACGGAACTTATTACTACGGGAAACTCCAGGACGATTCTTGTATATATACAATCGCCGCATCCTCGGTAGAAGGAATTTTAGATGTTCAGAAAAATAATTTCCTCAGTACAAAAGTTGCGGATTATTCCTTTGCGGATTTGGATAAGGTAACCTTTACAAGAAATGGGGAAACCTATGTAGCTTCAAAGGAAACTGTAGAAGTAGAGAGCGATGATGAAGATGAAGATACCAAAGAAGAAACCAGGTATATGATAAATGATAAAGAAATTGAAACAACGGATTTCAATAGGTTCTATAATCTGATCACAGCTATGACCTGGCAGAGTCAGGATGAAAATGCTCAGCCTTCAGGCGAGGCAGACATTTCCATCAACTTCTATAAGAATGGAGGAACAAATGTGACTGTAGATTATTATTCCTATGATACAAACTTCTATTTAGTTATTGATTCTAAAGGAAATCATATGTTAGTTAACAAAATGGATGTGAGGGAATTCTTAGAAGCATTTGATTCCGCTATGGAAGAATTAAATTCATGATGTTTCACGTGAAACATTGATAGACAGAATAAAAAAAGGCGTTGTCATATTAATTCAGAAATACTTATATATTTTATACGAATTTGTAGAGTGCAGCTTTGAAACCATAGGCTTAAAGCAGTACAGATTAACAATAAAATATATAAGTATTTTCGATTTTATTAATATGACAGCGCCTTATTTTTATAAGTATATATTCATTAGATCAAGAAAAGCATCGGGAGCTTCCATATGAGGAAGATGTTTGGTCCTTTCTATTGTACATGTCTCGATTGAAGGATTTATATCAGTATAAGCAGTTTGAATCCGTTGCATTTCAGGCTCTTCTTTACCGGAAATAAGTATGATGCTTTGATTGATTTCTCTTAATCCGTGGTTAATACTGTTGTTTGTATAACAGCCAATTATACTTGATAATAAAAATTTTGAACTGCTGAATCCCTTATGAGCAGCTTCGTGATATGTATCGATCATTTCAGCAGTTACGTCAAAAGGATTATAGAGATATTTCTCTGTGAAAAGCAACTGTATATTGCTTTGGCAAGTAATCATATTGTACACTAAGGTTCCGAAAACCGGGAGTTCCAATAAAACCTTATACAGTTTACTTCTCTTTCCGGGAATTTTATTTAATACAGAAAGCTCCGGAGGATTTACCAGGAACAATTTTTTAAAGAGAGAAGATTCATTATAGCATGCCAAAACCGTAAAAGATCCGGAATAACCGCTGGCAATCACATCTGTCTTTTCTTTGATCACATTCTTGATAAAATCAGAGATCAACTGTACATATAGATAGTTGGTATAGGTGATTCTGGGCTTTTCAGAACGGCCGCAGCCGAGAAGATCAATAGCATATACAGTATGAGACTGAGATAATTTATCAATCACTTCTTTCCATTCGTAAGCAGAACTGTATACTGTTAAATCGTGAATCAGCAGGATTGGAGAACCGCTTCCTGTTTTCTTATAGTATATTTTCCCAAATCTCCAGTTATAATAATTATTTGCAGAAGATTTCAATAGGTTCTTTAGTGTTGCAGAGGCAAAAATCAAGCGATTAATAAAATATATGATTCCTGTGGCAAAAGAGATTAATATGCCAAGAGTAATGATTTTATTTCTGCCTTTTTTCATTGAATATTTGCACCTCCTGGTATTAAATTCCTTAACCCTCGCGGCGGTTATGAGTATATCCGCATGATCAGCTGAAGCGCCGCCCGCGGGAATAATGGTTTTCTTCTATTATAAATCATGGGGGTGAAATATACAAGAAAAAATAAAAGGACGTTCCTGGAAGGAAAATCTTATAATGTTTCATGTGAAACATTACAAGATGAACAAGAAAAATATGAAATGTTTTTAAAAATTCATAAAAATATAAAAAATGTTTCACGTGAAACACTTTCTGTAGAAATACAAATAGAAAGGTGCTATAATTACTCTATAATGGTAAGAGGATTGCGGAAACATGATATGGTGAAGCAATCCCTAACATTATGGGCAAAAATACAGCCCTGTACAATAAAAACGGCAATAAGGGGAAATCACAAGTGGGAAGAATTATTGCAATTGCTAATCAAAAAGGTGGTGTGGGAAAATCAACCACTGCTATTAATCTTTCTGCATGTTTAGCAGAAAAAAATCAAAAAGTATTATTGATAGACATTGATCCTCAGGGAAATGCTACCAGTGGAGTAGGGATTGATAAAAATGAGGCGAAAAATACCCTATATGAACTGCTGGTAGGTGAATGTGAACTGAAAGACTGTATTATAGAAAATGTCTATGATAATCTTTCTCTGATACCATCTAATGTTAATCTTTCTGGAGCTGAGATAGAATTGGTAGGGATTGATGGAAGAGAGTTTTTATTAAAAAATCATATTGACACCATCCGGAATGATTATGATTTTATCATTATGGACTGTCCGCCTTCTCTGAATATCCTGACAATTAACGCTATGACAACTGCAGATTCTGTATTAGTCCCGATTCAGTGTGAATACTATGCTTTAGAGGGATTGACTCAGCTGATACACACCATAGAGTTGGTAAAAGAAAGACTGAATCCAAATCTGATCATAGAGGGTGTTGTCTTTACTATGTATGACGCAAGGACAAATCTTTCTCTTCAGGTGGTAGAGAATGTAAAGGCAAATCTGAATCAATCTATTTATAAGACGATCATTCCAAGAAATGTACGACTGGCAGAGGCTCCGAGCTACGGAATGCCCATTAATCTATATGACACCCGATCTGTGGGGGCAGAGAGCTACAGGCTTCTGGCGGATGAAGTTTTACATAGGGAGGATGGAGAATGACAGCAAAAAAAGGAGGTCTAGGCAGAGGGCTTGGCAGAGGTCTGGATGCAATGATAAGTGATACTTCAAAAACCAGATCAACGGAAAAAGTCCAGGAAAAGCCTTCGCATCAGGAATCTGATCCAAAAGATAAGGTTTTTATGGTGAAGCTCAGTCAGGTGGAGCCTAACAGAAAACAGCCCAGGAAACAATTTGATGAAGACGCCCTGCTGGAACTGGCTGAATCCATAAAACAGTTCGGAGTGCTTCAGCCGCTGTTAGTTCAAAAGAAAGATGATTATTATGAGATCATCGCAGGCGAGCGGCGCTGGCGTGCATCGAAGATGGCAGGAGTGAAGGATATTCCTGTGATCGTAAAGAACTTTTCAGAACAGGAAACAGTAGAAATCTCCCTTATTGAGAATATACAGAGAGAAAACCTGAATCCTATAGAGGAAGCGGCGGCGTATAAACGGCTGATGGAAGAATTTCATCTGAAACAGGACACGATAGCAGAGCGTGTAGCAAAAAGCAGGACGGCCGTTACAAATTCTATGAGACTTTTAAAGCTGGATGAAAGAGTACAGCAGATGCTGATCTCTGAAATGCTTACTACAGGCCATGCCAGAGCGCTTCTGTCTATAGAAGATAAGGAACTGCAGTACAATACAGCTGTAAAAGTCTTTGATGAAAAGCTCAGTGTCCGGGAAACAGAAAAACTGGTAAAAGAAGTGTTGAAACCCGCCGGAAAAGAGAAGCCCCAGGAAAAAGACAGAGCCCAGGATCTGATCTATGAACAGCTTGAAGAAAAAATCAAGGGTATCATAGGCTCAAAGGTAGCGATACACCGGAAAACTAAAGATAAAGGAAAGATTGAAATTTCGTACTTTTCCCAGGAAGAACTGGAACGTATTGTGGAACTTTTAGAAACTATCAGATAATACAAAGGGGTAGGAAAACAGATGAATAATTTTTTAAACGGACTGCAGCATTACTCGGGAGTCTTGGTTCTGTGCCTTCTGATCCTTGTGATCGCGCTTCTGGTCTGCATGCTGAATATGTACCTGGGATTAAGCAGACTGAACAGAAAATATAAGATCTTTATGAAGGGCAAAGACGCACAGTCCCTGGAAAAACTTTTTAAAAGAAAATTTGATATGATCGAAAAGGTTGTCAGCAATGGACAGATCAGTCTGGAAAATATCCAGAGATTGGAAAGTCTCTACAACAAGTCGCTGCATAAGTACGCGGTAGTAAAATATGATGCTTTTGAAGGTATGGGCGGAAAACTGAGCTTTGTGCTGGCAATGCTGGATAAAGATAATACAGGATTTCTTTTAAACGCTATCCACAGCAGAGATAATTGTTTTTTGTATATTAAAGAGGTGGTAAACGGGGAATCCTATGTAATGTTAACAGAAGAAGAAGTCCAGGCTCTGAAGGAAGCCGCCAACTTCGGAATAGAAGAAAGTGAATTTGATATCTGATTTTATGTAAATCAGAATAAAATATTATGTAAACCATAAGGAGAGAACAATGTTAGACATTAAATTTTTAAGAGAAAATCCAGAAATCGTAAAACAGAATATCCGGAATAAATTCCAGGACAGTAAACTTCCCCTTGTAGACCAGGTCATCGATCTGGATAAGAAGAACAGAGAGATCAAACAGGAAGTAGAAAGCCTGAGAGCAGAAAGAAATAAGATTTCTAAAATGATCGGCGGCCTGATGAAAGAAGGCAAAAGGGAAGAGGCTGAAGAGGCGAAGAAAAAAGTAACCGCCAATGCCCAGAGAGTAGAAGCACTCTCTGCCCAGGAAAAGGAAGTGGAAGAAGAAATCAAAAAAATTATGATGACCATTCCCAATATCATTGACCCTTCTGTCCCCATCGGCAAGGACGACAGTGAAAATGTAGAGGTTCAGAGATACGGCGAACCGGTAGTGCCGGATTTCGAGATTCCATATCATGCTGAGATTATGGAAAGTTTTGACGGTCTGGACCTGGACAGTGCAAGAAAAGTTGCGGGAAACGGATTTTATTACCTGATGGGGGATATCGCAAGACTTCATTCTGCAGTGATCTCCTATGCAAGGGATTTTATGATCAACAGAGGATTTACCTACTGTGTGCCTCCTTTTATGATCCGCAGCAATGTGGTCACCGGAGTTATGAGCTTTGCGGAAATGGACGCTATGATGTATAAGATCGAAGGAGAAGACTTATATCTCATCGGAACCAGCGAACATTCTATGATCGGAAAGTTTATTGATACCATTATCCCGGAGGAAGAGCTTCCCAAAACACTTACCAGTTATTCTCCCTGCTTCCGCAAGGAAAAAGGAGCCCATGGAATTGAAGAAAGAGGTGTTTACAGGATCCATCAGTTTGAAAAACAGGAAATGATCGTAGTCTGCAAGCCGGAAGAAAGCCCTATGTGGTTTGATAAATTATGGCAGAATACCGTAGACTTGTTCCGTTCCATGGATATTCCGGTAAGAACTCTGGAATGCTGCTCCGGAGATCTGGCAGATCTGAAAGTAAAATCTGTAGACGTTGAGGCATGGTCTCCAAGACAGAAGAAATACTTTGAGGTAGGAAGCTGCTCCAACTTAGGAGACGCTCAGGCAAGAAGACTTCAGATCCGCGTAAACGGAAAAGATGGAAAATATCTGGCACATACATTAAATAACACTGTAGTGGCTCCTCCCAGAATGCTTATCGCATTTCTGGAGAATAATCTCCAGGAAGACGGCTCTGTAAAGATTCCGGAAGCACTGAGACCTTACATGGGAGGCGCTGAAGTTATTAAGCCCAAGAAATAAATGGAGGTTACCTATTGCACAGTTATTTGAAAGCAATCGGATTTTCAGATATAGCTGAAAAGAGAGAGCTGGATACCATCCTTCAGGATGTGATCCAGAACTATGACGAAAAAACCGTTGTAGAAGACAGGAGCAATCATCTGTTTACAGAACTGTCTAAAATGTACGGCTGTGATTTCGGGATCACGGTCTGCGGAGAATATGACGAGGACGATCAGTTCCAGATGGAATACTATTTTCCCTATTTCCGGGGAACCGGAGTCACTATGCAGGAAGAGGTGGTCATCGAAAAACATGCGGGGAAAGAATCCTATGCAGGGGCCTGCGACGATCTCCGCATAGGGGTGACGATTATTTTTTACCTCCAGAACGCAGGAGAATATCTGACTCAGAGAAACCGGGGACATTACTCCGGAGGCGTCCACAGCCTTACTCTTTCCGGCCTTGCCAGAAAGGGGACCATCCTTCTTCCTGTACTGAAGAAGCAGGAGAACAAAGAAGAGGAAGAAGAAAAAAGCATCAACAGAGGCAGACTCATGGCGGCAGCCAAAAACGGCGACGAAGAGGCCATGGAGAGCCTTACCATAGAGGACATGGATACATATTCTATGATCTCAAAAAGAGTGGAAAACGAGGATGTGTACAGTATAGTAGACAGCTACTTCATGCCTTATGGTATGGAATGCGACCTGTATAATATTATGGGAGAGATCCTGGAATGTTCTAAAGTCCAGAACGTGCTTACAGGAGATACCATATATGAAATGCGGATCTGCTGCAATGATATTGAATTGGACGTCTGCGTAAATGAGAACGACCTTCTGGGAGAACCCATGAAGGGAAGACGGTTTAAAGGAGTCGTATGGCTTCAGGGGTATGTGGACTTTGAATATTGAGAGTCCGGGAAAAAGAAAACAGAATAAAAAAATAGAGGCCGCCGGGTTTCTTTCAGTGAAAAGACTGGGAGAAATCCGGCGGTTTTACTTTTATTTTACAGGACTTTGCCTCTGGATTTTACATGGCTATGATAGGATTAAACTGGCTTATTCTAAACTTCTATGTCCGCAGACGCGGACTTCATTACGCATAAAAAATATTTCAGACCTGAACTACCCCGGTTTTGGAAAAGCTGATCCGTAATCTATTAATAGGAGGAAACCGTAGTATGAACGAGGAGAGGGATATACTCCGGCAGGTCAGGGCTGCCAGGGAAGATATGGGGGCGGCCGATGCATTTATTCGTACATACATGCCCTTTATTAAAGCAGAAACCGCAAAATTTCTCCGCCGCCCGCCTGTAGAGGGACATGATGATGAACTGAGCATTGCCATGATCGCTTTTCATGAAGCGATACAAAGCTATTCCCAGGTAAGGGGAGCCTTTTTTAAATACGCGGCCATGCTGATAAAAAGCCGGCTGATAGACTATCATCGGAAAGAAAAAAAACACGGCAAGGTAATCTCTCTGGAAACGCCTGTAGGAGAAGAGGAAGAAAAATCTCTGGGAGAGACTCTGTCTGACGGGAAGGACCATAGTGAGGAGATGACTCTCCGGGAGGCCACAAGAGAAGAAATCCAGGAGCTGACCAGACAGATGGCGGAATTCGGCGTTTCTCTTACAGATGTGGCAGAAAACTGTCCCAGACAGGAAAGAACGCTGAACGCCTGCAGAAAGGCTTTGTATTATGCAAAGGAACATCCTGAGATTCTGGAAGAACTGCTTCGGACCAAACGGCTGCCGACAGCCAGATTATGTCAGGAAAGCGGTGTACAGAGAAAGACTATGGAACGTCACAGAAAATATATGGTGGCTCTGCTGCTGATCTATACAAATGGATATGAAATAATCAGAGGCCATCTAAAACAGGTTATGAAAGGAGTGACAGAAAAATGAGTTATATTGTTATGGAATGCCACTCCAGCTATGCCATTCTTCTTGATGAGAACGGCTGTTTTTTCAAGGCTGCCAATCTTCATTACGAGGTAGGACAGAAGGTCTATGATCCTGTCCTTATGAAAGAAGAATCTTCCAGAAAATTCCGGCCGGCAAGATGGATCGCCGGAAGCGCGGCCGCTATAGCCGCCTGCTTTCTTCTGGTTTTCGGGGCAGGATATTATCGGAACCATATGGTTTCATATTCCTCTATTTATCTCACCATTAATCCGGAGATCCAGATGGATCTTAACCGGAGAGGAGAGGTATTGGACCTGGAAGGGATCAATGAGGATGGAAAGCTTCTTCTGGAAGGCTATGAAGGAAGAGGCAAGGACAAGACCATGGTCGCAGATGAGCTGATCGACAGAGCCATCGATATGGGATTTTTGTCTGAAGGAGGCCAGATATCTTTTTCCATAGATTCTCCCGATGAAGCCTTGTTCCGGCAATACGGAGAAGAACTGAAAGAAGAGGTGAACCGCCATCTGAAAGACAGGTTTTCGATTACTATAGAGATTATTGACCCTCATACAGGAGAGTCGGAAACAACTTCTGTAGAAAAGCCTGGACAGGAGGAAACCGGGCAGACGGAACAGGCCCAGCCCGAGCCTGAGACAGAAGCCAGCCCGCCGGCTGCTTCCAGTCCTGAACCGGCTGCCCCTCAGACATCCGGAGATTCAGATTATGGTCCCGGCAGCGGCGGGGATACACAGTACAGTCAGCCGGAACCTCAGCCGGTTCAGCCGGCAGCTCCTGTTTATTCAGAGGAGGGAGAATCTGACTATGATGAATATGAGGGGGAGAGCGATTATGAAGATGAAGAAGAGGAAGATGAGGAGGAGGATGAAGAGGACGAAGAAGAATAAAAAAATATAAAAATTTTTCAGGATACCCCTTTTTTTGAAGAAACCTTACGTATTCTATGAATACAAGAAAAAGAAAAAAAGGCCGAGGGCCATAAATGAAAGGAGCATCTATTATGAAAATGAGAAAAATTTTATTAGGAGCACTTACGACTTTTACTTTAGCAGCGTCTGTATTTATTACAGGCTGCGGCAGCCAGGACGCGGGAGGCTCTTTGCCCCCTGCAGAAGAAAGCCAGACAGAAATTCAGACAGAGACGGCCGGAAAAGAAACGGCGGCCTTGGCAGAAAAAGGAATCATTACTTTAAGTGTGAATCCGGAGATCAGCATTGAGTACGACGAAAATGGAATGGTTACAAATTTGACAGGCAATAATGTAGACGGAGAGGGAATCGTAGCCGCATGCCAGGATTATCAGGGCAAGGACTGCAGCACTGTGCTGGAAGAACTGATAAACAGGATCCATGAAGCCGGATATTTTGTAGATGAAATAGACGGACATAAGAAGAATATCGTGATCCAGATGGAGCCGGGTTCTGTCCTTCCAGATGACGATTTCCTGGAGACTATCAGCCGGGATACCCGGGAAGCAGTGGCAGGTCTGGAGCTTACTTCCGGCATTGTGACTATTGACGAGGATGACTATGATGAAAGCTACGCCAGAAATGGAAATCCATCTCCTTATATCACTCTGGAAAAGGCAAAAGAAATCGCTCTGACCCAGGCTCAGGTCTCTGAGACAGAGGCGGTTTTTGAAGACCGGGAATTTGATTTTGATGACGGAATCGCAATTTACGAACTGGAATTTACCGCGCAAGGCAATGAATACGAGTATGACGTCCATGCAGTGACAGGAAAAATCTTAAAGGCAGAACATCATATAAAGGGCCAGAACGCAGGAGATACAGACTATGGCCCGGGCAATGATGGAATTACAGATTATAGTGATACAGACTACGGCCCGGACAACGACGGCGTGACAGATTATGGAAACTCTGACTATGGTCCCAACAATGACGGCGTGACGAATTACGACGATAACGGAACCACCAACTATGACGACGGCGGAAATACTAATTACGACGACAACGGAACCACCAACTATGACGACGGCGGAGATACCAACTACGACGACAACGGGACTACCGACTATGATGACGGAAACAGCGGCTATGAGGATTAGGCCATGGAAATATCCGGCTATGCGCCATGAGTTTAAGCACCAGATCAGCCCGGGGGAGGATCTGGTGCTTTCCCAGAGACTGAGAAAACTATTTCCCCATGATAAACATGGAGGGCCTGAAGGAAGCTACAGGATCACCAGTCTTTATTTTGATACCCCCTATGACAGCGCCTACCGGGAGAAGCTGGACGGGGTGGACAGAAGAGAAAAATTCCGGCTGAGATATTATGGCACAGATACTTCCTTTATACGTCTGGAGAAGAAATTTAAAGTAAAGGGACTTTGCGGAAAGAGGAGTATTCCGGTCACCAGGGAACAGACCAAGAGGCTTCTGGCAGGAGAATATGGATTCCTTCTGGAATCAGGGGAACCTTTGCTTATTGAGTTTTACAGCAAAATACAAGGGAAATGCCTTCGTCCCAAAACCATAGTCCGGTATGACAGAGAAGCTTTTACATATCCTCCGGGGAACGTAAGGATCACTCTGGACAGGAATCTTTACACAGGACTTGGAAACAGGAACTTTCTGGATCCGGATCTTCAGGGAATCAAAGCCATGGACTTCTGTACTGTGCTGGAAGTAAAATACGATGAATTTTTGCCGGAGCTGGTGCGTATGGCCGTGCAGGTGCCGGGACGCCAGACGGGGGCCTGTTCCAAATATGCTCTTTGCAGGCGGTTTGACTGATCCGGAGAGAGAGGAGAGTAAAGACGATGACCTTTCAGGATATATTTAAATCAAGCTTTCTGGAAAATATTACAGGGATTTCCCTTCTGGATATGGCCATTGCCCTGATCCTGGCCTTTCTGATGGGACTGTTCATTTTTTTTATCTATAAGAAAAGCTGCAGCAGCGTAATGTACTCTGCCAGCTTTGGGACTACCCTTATCGCTTTGGCTTTGATCACGACCATTTTGATCATGACCGTAGTCAGCAATGTGGTCCTTTCCCTTGGCATGGTAGGCGCGTTGTCCATTGTCCGTTTCCGCACTGCTATCAAGGAGCCTCTGGATATCGCCTTTTTATTCTGGAGTATAGCCGTAGGCATTATACTGGCAGCAGGGCTGATACCGCTGGCAGTTTTGGGGAGTATTTTTATCGGGGCAGTGATCTTCCTGTTTTCTAATAAGAAGACTATGGACAGCCCCTATATACTGGTGATCCACTGCGAGGACCAGGAGACAGAAGAAAAGGCAAGAGCTTTTGTGGCTTCCCAGGTGAGCAGGATGAACCTGAAAAGCAAAAGTGTGGAGGCGGGCCGGACAGAACTGAACTATGAAGTACGGCTGAAAGAAGACTGCAGCAGATTTGTAAACCAGCTGGACGCTATGGAAGGAGTCACCCACTGCGTCCTGGTATCTTATAATGGGGATTATATGGGTTAAAACATGGTAAAGCATAAATATATTGACAGGATCTGTATCCTGGCCGCTGTCCTTGCAGTTCTCCTTACCCTGGCGCTGATGAAGGGAGAAGAGCTGGGAATCCCAAAAGCAAGTGCAAATCCGGGATACGCGGCCAGACTTTTTGATGACAGCCGGGTGCACAGCCTGGATATTCAGATGGAGGACTGGAAAGGATTTCTGGAGAAGGCGGCAGAAGAAGAATACAGTGCCTGCACTGTGGAAATAGACGGAGAGGAATTCCGCCAGGTAGGGATCCGGGCAAAAGGGAACAATTCCCTGAGTCTTACAGAAGAATACGGCCTTTCCAGATACAGCCTGAAGCTGGAGTTCGACCACTTTGCAGAAGGAGGGAATTATTATGGCCTGGATAAATTTTCCCTGGACGCCTCCTTTCAGGACAACAGCTATATGAAAACCTGGGTCGCCTATGATATGATGCGGTTTATGGAAGTCCCCGCCCCTTTATGCAGCTATGTGTGGGTGACAGTAAACGGAGAGGACTGGGGGCTTTTCCTTGCTGTTGAAGAGCCGGAGGAAGCCTTTGCCAGAAGAAACTTCGGGAAAGACCACGGCAGTCTCTACAAGCCGGACTACAAAAGTCTTGATGCAGAAAATTACGATGTAGCTCTTAGGTATATAGATGAAGATCCGGACAGCTATCCTAATATCTTCGAAAACGCCAAGACTGCTATAGGTGAAGAGGACAAAGAACAGGTGGTAAAAGCCTTAAAGGTTCTTTCCACTGGAGAGGACCTGGAAGAGGCGGTGGATATAGATGAGGTGCTCCGGTATTTTACGGTGCAGGTTTTTGTGATGAACTGGGACAGCTATCTGGGATACACAGGACATAACTATTACCTTTATGAGGATAAGGGGATCCTTTCCATACTTCCCTGGGACTATAACCTGGCTTTCGGCACCTATGCCCTGGGGATGACAGACCCTATAAAAGACCCGGAGATCCTGATCAATTATCCCATTTATACTCCTGCAGAGGGAAGTGTGATGAAAAACAGGCCTCTTTACCATAATCTGATGAAGATTGACCAGTATTTTCAAAAATATCAGCAGTATTTTGACTACCTGATCTCCCAGTATTTTGAAAACGGAAGATTTCAGATTTTACTCCAGGAGACCCGGGAGATGATCGCTTTTTATGTGGAGAAAGACCCCACGGCCTTCTGCTCCTATGAGAACCATATGCTGGCGGCGGATACACTGGAACAGGTGTGTATGTTAAGAGCCGGGAGCGTCCGGGGCCAGCTGGAGGGAGAAATCCCCGCCACCATCCGGGGCCAGCAGGAAAACCCGGAAGCCAGGCTGGAGGCGGGACATATCATACTGGAAAACCTGGGGGATTTTGAGGATTTGGAGGAATCCAGGGAAAGACATAGAATCTTTCTTGACGGTCTCTGGAAATCAGAGTAAAATAATAGAAAATGTCTGAGCTGTCAGTGTTTCTGTCAGTAAAGAGTTCATAGAGAAAATACTGACCGGAAGAGAATCTGATGGAAAGAAAAAAGCTGTGTTTTTGGCCCAGGAGGCGGAAAGCAGACAGCTCTGTTTCGCATACCTAGTGCAAAAAGGGGCTGCCGCATTAAACATATATCAGGAATAGTTATTCATTTCACAGGAAATGGACAAGTATTCTCGATTTCGGTTTAGTGCGGCAGCCCTTTGTGTATGTTCAGACAAAACAGAAGGGAGGAGAGACATGGATAAAGTCCAGTCCAGAATAGCGGTTATCGGAATCATTATTGAGGACAGAGGAATGGCAGGACAGGTAAACGGGCTGCTTCATAAGTACGGAGCCTATATTATCGGGAGAATGGGGATCCCCTATGAAAAAAAGCAGGTGAATATCATCAGCGTCGTCCTGGACGCCCCCTCTGATGTGATCAGCGCTCTTGCAGGAAAGCTGGGAAGGCTTCCGGGGGTCAGCTCAAAGGCCATTTATTCCAAAGAAAAACCTTTGGAAAATCCCGGGAAAAAGGACGGAGAATAACTATGGACCAGAAAATCAGGGAAGAGGTATTTCAGGCCTGTGCAGAGGATCTGTGCAGAGGCAGACATCTGAGCCGGGATCAGTGGAGGATCCTGCTGGAAGGCCGGACCAGGGAGAGGGCAGAACAAATGGCAAAAACAGCCTCTGCCTTAAGAGACCGGATCTATGGAAAAAGGATTTTCATCCGGGGCCTGATAGAATTTACCAACTACTGCAGAAATGACTGCTACTACTGCGGCATCCGGAAAAGCAACAAAAAAGCTTCCAGATACCGGCTTTCCAAAGACGAGATCCTGGAATGCTGCAGGGCGGGATACCGGCTGGGGTTCCGTACCTTTGTACTCCAGGGAGGGGAGGATCCCTATTACAATGACCAGAGGATCACAGAGCTGGTGAAAGAGATCCGGAAAGAATTTCCCCACTGTGCCATTACCCTGTCCATTGGAGAAAAAGAAAGAGAAAGCTATGAAGCCTTTAAAAAGGCAGGAGCGGACCGGTATCTTCTCCGCCATGAGACTGCCAATGAAGAACATTACAGGAAGCTTCACCCCAAAGAGCTGTCTCTTTCCCACAGGATCCACTGCCTGGAAACCTTGAAAAGCCTGGAATATCAGACCGGCGCCGGCTTTATGACCGGCTCTCCGGGGCAGACTGTGGAAACTCTCATAGACGATCTGGAGTTTCTGGAAAGACTCCAGCCGGAGATGGCGGGCATCGGTCCCTTTATCCCCCACCACGACACCCCTTTTAAAGAGGAACCCCAGGGAGATCTGGAACTGACTCTCTACCTGCTGAGCCTGATACGCCTCCTGCTGCCAAGAGTCCTCCTTCCCGCCACCACAGCCCTGGGGACCATTGATCCCAGAGGAAGAGAGAAAGGGATCCTGGCAGGAGCAAATGTAGTAATGCCCAATCTATCCCCGGAAAACGTCCGGGAAAAATATCTCCTTTACGACAACAAGATCCACACAGGAAAAGAAGCCGCAGAATGCCTGGATCTCCTGAAAAAATCCATGAAAGAGATCGGCTACGAAATCGTAACAGACAGGGGAGATTTCTTAAGAAAATAAAAAAAATGAAGCTGCCCCATTAGGTATCCTTCAGGAATATTTATACATTTTACGCGAATTTGTCGAGCATGGCTTTGAGACCATAGGCTCAAAGCAGCGCAGACTGAGCGATAAAATGTATAAATATTCTCGATGATAATTAATGGGGGAGTTACATAAATATCAGGAGGAAAAGATAATGTATGATCCAAAATCAAAATGCGCAGATGATTTTATCAACCATGAGGAGATCATGGAGACCCTTGAATATGCAGAGAAGAATAAGCATAACAGAGAACTGATCGATCAGATCCTGGATAAGGCCAGACTGAGAAAGGGACTGAGCCACAGAGAGGCGGCAGTCCTTCTGGACTGTGATCTGGAGGATAAGAACCAGGAGATCTATGCTCTGGCTGAACAGATCAAAAAGGATTTCTACGGAAACCGGATCGTGCTTTTCGCGCCTCTGTATCTTTCTAACTACTGTATCAACGGCTGTGTCTACTGTCCATATCACGCCAAGAATAAACATATCCCAAGGAAAAAACTGACCCAGGAGGAGATCCGTCGGGAAGTCATCGCCCTTCAGGATATGGGACATAAGAGACTGGCTCTGGAGACAGGAGAGGACCCGGTGAATAATCCCATTGAATATGTGCTGGAAAGCATTAAGACTATCTACAGCATTAAACATAAAAACGGCGCTATCCGCAGGGTAAATGTAAATATCGCCGCCACCACAGTGGAGAACTACAGGAAGCTGAAAGAAGCAGGGATCGGAACCTATATCCTGTTCCAGGAGACCTACCATAAGGAAAGCTATCTGAAACTCCATCCCACAGGCCCCAAGCATGATTATAACTATCACACAGAAGCCATGGACCGGGCCATGGAAGGGGGCATTGACGACGTAGGCTGCGGCGTTCTCTTTGGACTGGAATTATACCGCTATGAATTTGCCGGCCTGCTGATGCATGCAGAACATCTGGAAGCTGTATACGGGGTAGGCCCCCATACCATCAGCGTGCCCAGAGTAAAAAGGGCGGATGACATTGACCCGGATACTTTTGACAACGGGATCGATGATGATACCTTTGCCAAGATCGTGGCCTGTATCCGGATCGCGGTGCCTTATACCGGTATGATCATTTCCACCAGAGAGAACCAGAAATGCAGAGAGAGAGTTCTTCATCTGGGAATCTCCCAGATTTCAGGAGGCTCCAGGACCAGCGTGGGAGGATATGTGGAGCCGGAACCAGAGGAGGAATCCTCAGAGCAGTTTGAAGTCAGCGATAACCGTTCCCTGGACGAGGTGGTCAACTGGCTGATGGGAATGGGCTATGTGCCCAGCTTCTGCACCGCCTGTTACCGGGAGGGAAGGACGGGAGACCGGTTTATGTCCCTTTGCAAATCCGGACAGATCCAGAATTGCTGTCTTCCTAACGCCTTAATGACTCTGAAGGAATACCTTATGGACTATGCTTCTCCGGACACTGTGGAAAAAGGTCTGAAGCTGATCCAGGAGCAGATCCAGGAGATTCCAAGAGAAAAGACCAGAGAAATTGTAAAGGAACGGCTCATAGAGATCGAGAAAGGAAACCGGGACTTCCGGTTCTGATACAGACAGGAGGCCTTACATGGGAGGAATGAATCAGACGCCTGCCTCTGAGCGGGTGCATATCGGATTTTTCGGAAAGCGGAACGCAGGCAAATCCAGTGTGATGAACAAGGTGACAGGACAGAATCTGGCGGTAGTGTCCGACGTAAAGGGAACTACTACAGATCCGGTGTATAAAGCTATGGAGCTTCTCCCCTTAGGCCCGGTAGTGATGATGGACACTCCGGGGATCGACGACCAGGGAGAACTGGGCAGCCTGCGGGTGAAAAAAAGCTATCAGGTGCTGAATAAAACAGACGCCGCAGTGCTGGTCATAGATGGAAAGAACGGGATGAGCCAGGAAGATCAGGCCCTTTTGGAGCGGATCAAAAAGAAAAAGATCCCCAGCATCCTGGTGCTGAATAAAAGGGATATGCTGGAGCCGGAAGAGGTCTGTCAGACCCTGGCCGGACTGCCAAAAGGATATGAGGAAGGAAGAGATTTTCTGTGGGTCAGCGCCAGAGAAGGCACCGGGATACAGGAACTGAAAGAAAGGCTGGCCGTCCTGGCAAAGCCGGAAGAAAATCAGAAAAAGATCATTGGAGATCTTCTGTCTCCGGGAGACTTTGTAGTTCTGGTGGTGCCCATTGATAAGGCGGCGCCAAAGGGAAGGCTGATCCTGCCTCAGCAGCAGACTATCCGGGATATCCTGGATTCCAACGGGATCTCTGTAGTTGTGAAGGAAGACCGGCTGAAGGAAACCCTGGAAGGCCTGGAAAGGAAACCCAGGATGGTGGTCACAGACAGCCAGGTATTTAAAAAGGTTTCCCAGGATACCCCGAGGGAAATCCTCCTTACATCCTTTTCCACCTTGTTTGCCAGGTATAAGGGAAATCTGGAAACCACGGTGCAGGGAGCCAGAGCACTGGAGGATCTCAGAGACGGAGACCAGGTGCTGATCAGCGAAGGCTGCACCCATCACAGACAGTGCGGGGATATCGGCACAGTAAAGCTTCCTGGATGGATACAAAAGTATACAGGAAAAAATCTGAAATTTTCCTTTACCTCAGGAACAGAATTCCCGGAAGAACTGGGAGAATACAGTCTCATCGTCCACTGCGGGGGCTGTATGCTCAATGAGCGGGAGATGAAATACCGGCTAAGCTGCGCCCAGGATCAGGGAGTGCCTATGACCAATTATGGGATCCTTATCGCCTATATGAACGGGATCCTGGAAAGAAGTCTGGAACCCTTCGGCCTTTAAGAAAGGACAGATACAGATTCTCTTTCTACCAGTTCCACATCCAGGATGATGTTTTCTCCGGGGGCGGTTTTGGGATCTTGCAGCTTTTTCATGAGAAGCTGACAGGCAATCTCTGCTTTTCGGGAAATGTCCTGGCGGATAGTAGTGAGAGGGGGCATGGCCAGAGAACTCATAGGATTGTCGTCAAAGCCTACTACAGAAAAGTCACCGGGGATCTCATATCCCTGGCGGCGGGCAGCGGCAAAGATTTCATAGGCCATGCTGTCTGCATTAATGAAAATGCCGGTTACAGGATCGGGGCCCTTTTTCAGTTCTTTTAACATGGAGTCCAGATTTATTTTGGAAAAAATCTGGATCCGGTTTTTGGGAAGGGAGATCCCGGCTTTTTTCAAAGCATGGGTAAAGCCCTGGAGACGGTGCATCACAACTCCGTTGCCCAGAGCCTTAGGTCCTATGAAAGCCAGATTTCTGTGGCCTTTGGAAAGGAGATACTCAGCGGCCAGCTCCCCTCCCCGGAAGTCGTCGATGCCGACGTTGGTGATCCGTCTCACAGTACTGTAGCTGTCAGTAAATATGAGGGGAATGGGATTGTCTTCCTGGATCTGACGGATATTTTCGTCAAAGGCGCCGATAAAAACAGCTCCGGCAACCTGCCAGGATTTCAGACAATAGTTGATCTCAGAATAATCCCGGATAAAGTGGAGCATAAGGTCATAGCCGTTTTTCTGTATTTCCCGGGCCAGCTCTCCGCAAAAGTAGCTGTTATAGGAATCCATCAGAGGATTTGGGGAGTCTGTCTTATCCGGCAGCATGACGGCCACCAGTTTTGAAGAATGAGAAGCCAGAGCCCTGGCGGAAGAATTGGGGATGTACCCCATTTCTTCCGCTATTTTTCTGATCTTTTCCGCAGTCTGAGGAGAAATATCTTTCATTTTTCCGTTTAAAGCCCGGGAGACGGTCATTGCGCTTACCCCGGCCTTTTTTGCAATGTCTTTTAATGTGACCATAAATCCCTCCATAAGTTAACGCTAACGTTATTATAACGAAAAAAAACTAAATATGCAAGGAAATAGCAGATATATTGACATAAATAGAGGGAGGTTATATAATCTAATAGACGTTAACGATAACGTAAAAAATCGGTGAATTAATAAAAAACAGCAGATTTTTGCAAGGAGGAAATATGTTGGATCAAAATTGGAAGGTTCAGGTACATCCTGAAGCAAAAAAAGAAAACATCCTGCAGGGAGACAAGTACAGGATCACCTTGCTTACAGAAGGTCTGATCAGACTGGAATACAGTGAAGAAGGGGTTTTTGAAGACCGCGCCACTCAGTGCGTGTGGAACAGAGATTTCCCTGAAGTAAAATTTTCTTATGAAGAGACAGAGGACAGCCTGGAGATTTTTACTTCTAAGGTCCATTTGATCTATAATAAGCAAAAGTTTTCCCCTAACGGTCTTTCTATCCAGGCGGTTGGAAATTTCAGCGCCTATGGCAGCATCTGGCATTACGGAGATGATTTCCATGATCTGGGCGGAACTGCCAGGACCCTGGATGAGGCAGACGGAGAAATTCCCCTGGAAAGAGGCGTTATAGGAAGAAACGGATTTTCACTTTTAGATGACAGCAGGTCTCTCTTGCTCAGAGAAGACGGATGGATCGAGCCAAGAGAAAGACAGGAGGAAGACCTGTATTTCTGGGGTTACGGACACAGTTACAAAGAGGCTCTCAGAGACTTCTATTATCTCTGCGGAAAAAGTCCCATGGTTCCCAGATATGCTCTTGGAAACTGGTGGAGCCGTTATTATAAATATACAGAGAAAACCTACAAAGATCTGATGGAACGTTTTGAACAGGAGCAGATCCCCTTTTCTGTGGCAGTGATCGATATGGACTGGCATCTGGTAGACATTGATCCGAAATACGGAAGCGGATGGACCGGATATACCTGGAACAGAGAGTTCTTTCCGGATCCGGAAGGCTTCCTGAAATGGCTTCATGAGAGAAACATGAGGGTGACCTTAAACGTCCATCCTGCAGACGGGGTACGGGCCCACGAAGAACAGTACAGAGCAGTGGCAGAGGAGATGGGGGCAGACTGGGAAAAAGAGCAGCCGGTAAACTTTGACCCTGCAGATCCTAAGTTCCTGGAAGCCTGCTTTAAACACATTTATCACCCCATGGAAGACCAGGGCGTGGACTTCTGGTGGCTGGACTGGCAGTCCGGAGGGATCAGCAAGGTAGAAGGGCTGGATCCTCTTTGGGTGCTGAATCATTATCATTATCTGGACAACAAAAGAGGGGGAAAACGTCCTATGACCTTTTCCAGATACGCAGGACCGGGCAGCCACAGATATCCTATCGGATTTTCCGGAGACACCATCATCACCTGGGAATCTCTGGACTTCCAGCCTTACTTTACCTCTACAGCTTCCAACATTGGCTACGGCATGTGGAGCCATGATATCGGCGGCCACATGAGAGGCTATAAAGACGACGAGATGGCGGGACGCTGGGTACAGCTGGGAGTGTTCTCTCCGGTGATGCGTCTCCATTCCAGCAACAGCGAATTCAGCGGAAAAGAGCCCTGGAGATACCGGAAAGACATTGGAGAGATGATGAAGGACTTCCTCAGGCTGCGCCACAGGCTGGTGCCTTATCTTTACACCATGAACCACAGGGCTTATGAAGAAGACCTTCCTTTGGTCCTTCCTATGTACTACGACTATCCGGAAGCGGAAGAAGCCTATCAGGTGCCAAACCAGTATGCCTTCGGCACCCAGCTGCTGTGCGCGCCTATCACTACGCCTCAGATCGGAAAACTGAATGTGGGGAAAGTAAAAGTATGGCTTCCTGAAGGTACATACTATGATGTGTTCACCGGTATGAGATACCAGGGAGGAAGAATGATCCAGATGTACCGGAATCTTTCCTCCTTCCCTGTCCTGGCCAAAGCAGGAGCTATTATCCCCATGACCCAAGAGCTGGACAGCATCCAGAAAAATCCGGAGAAACTCTGCGTCCATGTATATCCGGGAGGAGACGGAAGCTTTGTCCTCTATGAGGATGACAATGAGACAGAAGCCTATAAGGAAGGAAAAGGAGTGAAAACCGCCATCACTTTCTCCTGGAATAAAGAAGAGAAAAAAGGAGAGCTGGCGATCGCTCCGGGAGAAGGATGTCTGGAGCTCCTTCCCCAAAAGAGAAGCTGGAAGGTGATCTTCCACGGATTAAAGGCCTGCGAGCCGGAGAGCATCCGGTACCAGGGAAGCGCTTCTGAGTGGACCTATGACCAGGAAAAAGCCAGTCTGTGCTGCTGTCTGAAAGACTGCGACCCGGCCCAGGAGATCCGGATCCTGGTCAAAGGAGCAGAAGAGGAAGAAAACCATATCTCAGAAAGATGCTTTGCCTTCCTGAATCAGGCAGAAATAGAATTTAGCTTAAAAGACCGGCTGTACCGGACGATCCTGGAAGGATCCGACAGACTGATCCTTCTGTCCCAGCTCCAGACCATGGATCTGGATCCCGATCTGTTGGGCGCGCTGACAGAAATCATCACCGCATAAAAAATTTTACAGCAAAATAAAAAGAACCAGCTTCTTTCTGGTTCTTTTTATTTTGCCCTGATCTGTGATCTTTACTGCAATGCAGTCTGTTTTACCCGGTTCAGCGCTTTGGACACTGCGGGGATGGAGATGATGATCACGGTAATGATCCCTTCTGCCAGCAGGTAGCTGTAGTTGTATACGATGGGGTATACGCTGGTAAGGGCTTTTGGAAAATTATCCGGCATGTAGTCCATCCAGTAGAGATAACCTCCCAGAGCGTGGAAGGCCCCTCTGGCGATGACGGCGGCTATGTAGCCTTTCAGCAGGCCGTGTTTGCTCTTGGCAAAGAATCCTGCCACGCCCAGAGCCGCAAAAGCCAGGATATAGTCGCAGCATACCTGGAAGAAAGAAAGTACATAAGGTTCCTGGATAAACTGCAGGATACCGTACGCCAGGCCTACTAAGACTCCGGTTTTGGGACCGTACCAGTTTGCCACCAGGACAATGAAAAGCATGCTGCACAGAGTCACGCTTCCGCCCCAGGGCATATTAAACAGCTTCAGGTAAGATGTGATAAAGGCCAGAGCCATGGCCATGGCGCAGAATACCAGCTGTCTGGTCCCCATTTTTTTCTTTTCTGAAATCCTGCCTGCAAAGATCAGAGCAGCCGCGAAAAGGATGATCCCTGCGGCGATACAGAGCACATACCCGGCGGCAGTCAGCCCTCCTTCTGCATTTACAAGAAATTGAAACATAAAAAATCCCTCCTGTTCCCAAGACAGAAAATATGATATACACATCTGAAAAAAATGTCAAGAGCGGAAAAATAGTTGCGCCCGCTACTAATTTGCGGTATAGTATGTAAGTGCGCAAAGGAGGAATCTATTATATGAAAGATCATTTTTCGGATATGGGCCGGTATGTTTCCATCTTTGACAGACTGATGAAAATGTATTATGACCGCAGTCTCTGTGATTATGAGATAGGGTGGGGGCAGCAGTTTTATGTGGAATATCTCTATGAACACCCTGGAGCAACTCCTCAGGAGATGGCTTCCTGTATACGGGTGGACAAAGGGACTCTGTCAAAAACTATAAAGAAACTTGACGAGATAGAATATATCCGGGTGGTCAGCGACGAAAAAGACCGGAGGGTAAAACATTTATATCTCACAGAAAAGGCAGTTCCCGCCGCCGAAAAGATCAAAGAGGTGCACGCCGGCTTTTACCAGGTTTTCACAGAGGGGCTCTCTTTGGAAGAGTTGGAGTCCGCAGAAAAAACTTTACGGAAAATGACAGAAAACATTAGTCATAAAGTATGGCACAGAATGGAGGAACATCATGGAAAATCATAAAAGCACACAGCTCAGCAGCCATAAACGAACTTTTATTTTTATATGTCTGGTGGTCTCAGGAATCGCCTCTTCCACCCTGGCAACAGCCATGACCACGGCTCTGCCTAATGTGGTGGAATACTTTGGGATCAGCACTTCGGTAGGGCAGTGGATCACAAGCGGCTATTCCCTGGCAATGGGAGTGATCATGCCCCTTACCGCCTTCCTGATCACCCGGTTTCCTACTAAAAAGCTCTATCTTACAGGTATCGGAAGCTTTATCTTAGGACTTTTGATCAGTATCTTTGCCGGAAACTTCGGGATCATGATGGCAGGAAGAGTCCTTCAGGCCTGCGGAAACGGCATCTTAATGTCTGCGGCGCAGGTGGTGATCCTCACCGTCTATCCTATTGAAAAAAGAGGAACCATGATGGGAACCTACGGACTGGCAACCACCGCCGCTCCCATCATTGCACCTACCATTGCAGGACTGATGATCGACGCCTTTGGATGGAAATCTATTTTTTATGTAGTTCTGGTGATCATGGCGTTTTCCTTTATCCTGTCCGCCGTTGTTTTTGAAGATGTGCTGGAGCTTCAGGATAAGAAATTTGATTTTATTTCCTTTGTGGAAAGTATTATTGCCTTTGGAGGCATTACCCTGGGAATCGGAAATCTTACCAGTTTCGGACTGATCAGCATAGAGGGAGGCCTTCCTCTGGCTGTAGGAATTGTGGTCTGCATCTTCTTTGCAGTCCGCCAGTGGGGACTGGAGAAACCTTTCCTGGATGTGAAGATCCTGAAAAACAAGAATTATGCAATAAGCGTGATCTCCAGCATGCTGCTGTATCTGGTGATGATGGGCTCTTCTGTAATGATGCCCCTCTATGTACAGAGTGTTATGGGATACTCTGCCGTAGTCTCCGGCCTGGTCACACTGCCGGGCTCCCTGGCCACTGCGGTGATCAGTCCTCTGGCAGGAAAGATGTACGATAAGATGGGAATTAAGAAGCTTTTTGTGATCGGCTCCGCGGTGTTCGTAGGCATTATGACAGTAGTAAGTGAAAGCTCCGCAGCTGCCTACGGAGACAGAGCCCTGATCCATGGAATGAACATTTCCTTCCTCTGGATGGCGGCAGGAGCTCTGATCCTCCTTCTGATCTCTATTTTCGGGGTTCGAAAAAACCTGGAACAGAAGGGAAGACCTTATTAAAAAAATATCCCGTGAAGATCCAGGATAAACCTGTATCTCACGGGATATTTTCAGTTTTCGAAAGAAGAGTCTTTTTCCAGTCTGCGGAGCTTCTGCAGTCCTTTCGGATTCTGCTTTTCCAGCCGTCTCTCCAGGATCTCCTGCTTCTGTTCCAGATGCTCCCGGACATTGGGATGCTCTTTTAAAAGCCTGTCCCGGAGGATCCGTCTTCTTCTCTCGATGAGACTCAGGACAAGAGAGCTTTTTTCCCTTACCTGAGGCGGAAAATCATCAATGTGCAGCTCCAGTCTCCGGAGGAGTTCATCCTCATCCAGAGGACTGAGAGAATGCCAGAAATCCAGTTTTTCTTCCAGACCTGCTTCAGAGAGCTTTTCCAGATCAGAGATGCCGTGGATCTGCTCTACCACATATTTTACCTGCTTTTCGATTTCTTTTACCGCGTCTGCTCCGAATACCCAGGCAAATTCTTCCAGAGAATTTTCTTCTTCGGGGGTAAGGGAATAAAAATGCCTTTTATGAAGGATTTCCATTTCCTTTTCCGGAATATCCAGAGGAAAAGGTTCCCTCAGTCCCAGATCATGGAGAGCGGATACAATGGTCCTGCGCACCATGCCTTCCCGGATCAGATGGCCGATCCCCAGGCTGCGCATCTGTTCGTTGATATTTTCCCCATGCTCTGTGATATAAAACCGGATCCCTCTCTTTTTCAGTCTTTGGGCCAGTCTTTCCAGTCCGTCCGCCGCAGTGATGTCCAGGCTGTTGACAGCTCCTGCATTGAGGATCACGGCCTTTGTATCTTCCTGAAGGCTGTTTTCAATATCTTCCTGGAGGATCTTAATATTGGCAAAGAAAAGATTTTCGCTGAACCGGTAGATCTGCACATTTTTTACAGGATAGGCAAAGCGGTTTTTCCCGAGATCATAGAAATCCTCCTTCCCAGGCACCATACCCTGAAAATACCGGGGCGGATTTGTGGCTTTCAGGATCACCGCCGCAAAAGACAGAAGGATCCCTACCACTACTCCGTAGATAGTCCCAAGAAAAAGGACGGCGGCTCCGGCGGCCATGAAAATAAAGAATTCCTGCCTGCTTACTTTGAACAGCCGCACTGCAAGGTGCCCTTCCACAACGCTCATCAGAGCGGAGATCACAATGGAAGTCAGCACAGGTACAGGGAGATATCCGATAAAGCCGGTGGCGCACAGAAGGATCACGCCCATGACAATGCCTGCGGTCAGAGATACAGCCTGGGTCTTCCCTCCGTACTGATCGTTCATGGAAGTCCTGGAAATACTGCCGTTTACCGGACAGCAGCCGACGGCTCCCGAGGCCAGATTAGCCGCCGCATAGGCCAGGATCTCCTGACGGTCATTGAGAGGATAATCGTTTTTGGCGGCAAAGTTGTTGGCCCCAAGAAGGGATTCCGACATGATCACCACCGCTACCATCAGTCCCCGGCCTGCCGCCTGGGTAAGATCTACATTGGAAAAATCAGGGAGAAAAAGCCCTGGAAGACCGGCGTCTACCTGATCTAAAAGAGCCACTCCATGATCCTGGACATGGAAAATACCGGTGAGAGCTACGCCGGCGGCCATAACTGCGATGGCCATGGGAAATCTGGGAATGAACTTTTTCCCTAAAAGGAGGACTGCCAGAGACAAAAGCCCCAGGAGCAGAGAAGGCCAGCTGATATCAGCAAGGGCCTCCGCCAGATGGTGAAGGAGCTCCGGCAGCTCCCCGGTTCCTGCGGGACTTCCCAGAAGCTTGGGGATCTGCATAAGGATAATGGTCACGGCAATGCCGCTGATAAATCCTCCCATTACCGGGGTGGAGATAAAGTCTACGATCCGGTCTGCGTGGAGAAAGTAAAACAGCAGGAGCCAGAGACCTGCGAAAAGAGCAATGGCCGGGACATAGTCCATGGCGGCGCTGCTTTCAAAGGAAATGCCCAGAGTGGAAAGAGCCGCCCCTACGATAGCAGCAGGAGCCGCGTCCACCCCGAAGATAAATTGCTTTGAGGTGGAAAACAGGGCGAAAACAAGGATGGGCAGCAGGGAACCATAGAGGCCGTAAACGGCCGGGAGCCCTGCAATCTGGGCGTATCCCATGGAGATGGGAATGGAAACCGCCGCGATAATGATCCCAGAGAACAGATCCCTGGGCAGGTATTCTGTTTTATAGTTTTTTAAAGTTGGAAATAGAGAGAGTTTCATAGATTTATTTTGCTTCCTTTTTTATTTATATTGAAACAGATTTCTATATAGAAAATCCTTCCCTCCAGCCGTGCCCGGATCTGTCCATGCATCTGATCTGCAAATTCTTTTGCGATGGAAAGGCCGAGGCCGCTGGAGGTTTTGCTTCTGGCTTCGTCTGCCTTATAGAACCGTTCAAATACTTTTTCTGGATCGATCTTTTCCGGATCCCGGACTTCGTTCCAGATCCGGATCAGGCTTTTTCCTTCTTTTTCTTCCAGAGAGAGCCCGATCCCCTTTGCCCCGTGATCCAGGGCGTTTTTGATCACATTTTGGAACATTCTATGAAGAGCGGCTTCATTCCCTTCAATATACAACAACTGATCTGTTATACGGATCTCTGGCCGGATCCCCTTTCCGGTCCACTCATCATAATAAGAAAAAATCGTCTGCTTCAGGACCTGATTGATACAGCAGGGCTTCAGTTCCAGGTGGAAACTGTCGTTTTTCAGCTTGGTAAAGAGAAACAGCTCTTCCAGCATTTCTTTCAGGCTGTGGATCCGCTCCTGGATGATAGCCATGTAATGTTTCTGCTCTTCCCGGTCGTCGCATTGTTCCAGAAGCTGGAAGTATCCGTCCAGAGAAGTCAGGGGAGTCCGGATATCATGGGAAAGATTGGTGTAAGTATCGGAGATCATCTGTTCTTTTTCCAGATACTTTTTCCTCTCTTTTTTCCGGTCCATGAGAAACTGGTTCAAAACTTCCATCAATTCCTTTAAGCCTCCAAATCCCGTGTCCCCGGTGATCAGCATATTGCTGTCGTTTTTCAGGAGAAACCTCAATTGGCGGCAGATGTCTCCCACCTGCCGCTGAAATTTCCAGAAAAGGATTCCCTGTATGAAAATGATAAGGATCAGAAAACAAATCAGTATCTTCAACTTAAATATCTCTCTTTCTGAATATCTGACTGGAAAGAATGGTTACCGCCGCTCCCAGCGCAATAGCTACAGCCAGAGCTTCTCCGCATGCCTTTGCCGAGGGGGCCATATCAAGAAGAGCCATCCGTCCGGTTACCGTATAGCGGAGGAGGACAAAATCGCTGAACCCCAGTTTTGCCGCCACTTTATCCACCGCGCTGTATAAGATCACCATTACGTTCATGCAGAACAGGATCCCGAAAGTCATGCTGAATACATTGTTCCGGATGATCACTGTAACAGCCATGCAGATCAGGAGCAGAGCGTAATGAAGGAGAGTCTGGGTTCCGGCGTAGGCTGCAAAATCCCGGACAGCACCGATCTGAAGTTCATGGAAACAGGCTGCCTGGGCTATGGCCTGGATCACAAGATAAAAAATCATTGTGAGGATGGTATAGATAAACAGGGCCACAGCCTTGGAAAGCACCAGGTTTCCCCGGTTTTTCATCTGTCCGCCGATGTTTTTCACATATCCGCTGCTCACGTCTGAGGAAGAAAAGAGAACAGCGAAAATCACCATAAACAGAGCGATAAATTTTCCGTGGAGACTGGCATAGGACAGATCATAGAGCGTTACCTGTTCTCCCGGCTGTGTAGGGATGGTCACATCCATTCCCAGATTTACAGGCTCTTCCTGGGAAGTACTTTCCTGCTGGATGGTCTGGGTACTACTTTGCGCCTCTTCTTCCAGCGTATTGTAGTCAATGACAGACATGGATGTGGTAAAGATAGTTGCAGCCGCCAGTATGATCCATATCATATAAAAACTTTTCATCCGGAACATCCGGTACAGATCCATTTTAATACAGTTAAGCATTTGAAGCACCTCCTGTGAGATTCAGAAAATAAGTTTCCAGTTCTTCGCTGGTTATGGTAATTCCTCTGACCGGGATCCCGGCCTTTGAAAGTTCCATATTCAGCAGAGGGCTCTCGTTTAACCGCTCAAAAACCTGTATATGATTTTTATCCGTTACCTGATATCTGGAAAATCCCAGCCTGTCCAGCACAGGAAGGGCGCCCTCCGGGTGATCCAGGGTGATCTCAATCCTTTCGCTGCACCGCTGCATCAGCTCTTCCCTGGTCAGCTCCTGGTAGTGTCAAATAAGTTATGAAAAAATGAAGCCTAAAAAATAGGCTCAGATT
>ERZ1643249.355-NODE-355-length-54780-cov-28.038209_pt1 | contig 54780 bp, 37 predicted proteins | sample MGYA00579263_ERZ1643249 | MGnify/ENA primary metagenome ERZ1643249 (study PRJEB29033, sample SAMEA4952264) | chicken gut metagenome | biome: Broiler Chicken; feature: Gastrointestinal Tract; material: Caecum | place: Ireland | collected 2018 | study: Broiler...
CTGAAATTCATAAAATCTGCTATTTTGTGTAAATGCACATATATCTTCCTCCTTACGCTGTTTTTCTTCTCTCTGTTTCGTCAAGCCAGGCTTTTACTGTCGCAACCTCACAATTCATTGCCTCAGCAATACTTTCCCAGGTATACCCTTCCTTTCGCATGCAGCTAATTACGTGCCCCTTTTCTTCCCTTGACAGATCTGTATCCTGCCTCTTGAGTTTTTTCTTCAGAAACCTTTGGCAGACAGGATGGCTAGGTCCGTATTCATACATGAGCTTTGCTTCTGTCACATTTAACCCGCAGAAGATTGCAATTAAAAGCTGATAATAACCTGCTATCGGATCCTTCTGCATATTCTCCTCCAATCAACAGAAACCTTTTCTGTTTTTAATCCTCCTCTTGAAACAATCTTCTTTCTTCCTCCTTTCCGTATGTCGGAAAACAAAAAAAGACACCAAAATCCATTTACTGAATTTTGATGTCATTTTTATTTTTTATCCTGTCAAAATTTTCTCTCCAGGTTAGTCCTGAAAATCAAAGCAAACTGTATTTATAGATAAATACACAAAATACAAATCTTCATTTACACACTAACACAAGATATAGTATATTGTCAATAAAGGATTTGATTTTATACCATAATTTTGTTCCATCCTCCATTTTACCTTTTTTACATTTCAAAGCAGTCCGCTAGACTCATCTGAGCGCCGCTTTCTGCCTCTCTTTTGCATACTCTTTTTAATTCCTCTGTACCTAATCTTTTTCTTAAAAACTCCTGTTCTTTCGGATTGAGTGCCTGTAGTCCGTATTGCGCCGCTTTTTTTGCAAGCGTCATGGTTTTTGCCTGTTCCCGCTTCTTTTTCTCCTCTGCTTTCTTCTGTTTCTTAGCAGTTTCTAAATCAGAGGAATGAACCACATAGATGCCTCTTTGAATGTCCTGCAGATCCTGTTCTAAATCCCTGCCTTCTGTTTTTCCTGCCCTGATATTTAAAATCTCAATTTTAAGATCTGGATCATAAAGGTGCTGCATAGAATACTGGTTCCACCATTCTTTCCAGTAGATTTCATTGGCAGCAATGTTCCGCAGTGCTGCACAAATATCCAGCGATACGGAGTGATCCAAAAATCGTTTTCCTTTGATGATTGATATAATTGGCTCCCCTGCAAAGAATGTATCATCCTTACGGACTGTAGATACTTTCAAATCATAAAAGAGGTTTCCTTTTTTCTTTGTCAGGTTCCGCCCACGTAATGGGCAGAATTCGCCTCCTGTACAGGTTTTTGCACACATCAAAGGCCGATACTTAAAGTACCACTCCATTTTTCGTTCATTAAAGAACATATGATGCTGGCACACATTTTCAGAATGTGTTTCAAAGAACTTCTTTAAGAGCCTGTCTTTATCCGATTTTTGTAATTTCTGTAACTTTTCTATGCTCATGTCATATATATATCCATAGGTCATACGACATCTGCAGAAATGAAAAGCTCGGACTCCTTCCATTTTCTCTAAAAGTGGGTGATTTCTTTTACAGGAAATGGAACCAAACGGGCATAAAATCACTGGATTATCATTTTCAAAACACCAGTCAACCCCCATGTATCCCATATCATTTAGGCAATATTTCCCTTTGACATATAAGCCACATCCCGTCTGAAAGTTTTTCTGCCGTATATAATCAGAACGATATTGAAAACCGCCATATACATTTTCCAAGGTTACCGGATAAACCGCCGGGATTTTAACATATTGAGGATAATGATGGACATGATATCCTTCACGCAAAAGATGTTTCGTTAAGAGATTATAACTTTGTTCCATTTTCTCACTTCCTATCATTTGCTGTTTATTTACGCATATCACGAAACGTATCTACTATATTTTTGTATACAAAAAGGGAAACCTGCTTGTTTCCCTAAAATTTAAGATTTCTATAGAATTTTTTTATATCCTGATTCCACCCTACTGAAGCCTATAACACCATATAAAATTTTCCGAACACCATATCTTCAGCTGGAAGCTTCCTTGAAAATCATATAAAGAAAAAGAAATAGCTGTCCCAACCTGTTTTTTACGGTTTCATACCGGGTATTATATTTCTTTACAAAGAGCTGCGATTTCTGCCTCACTTAACCCGCTGACTTCTTTGAGCAGTTTAATTTCTGCTCCGGCTTTCAGTAACGCAAAAAGTATTTCTCTTTTTCCTTCCGCTTTTCCTTTTTTACGTCCTTCTTCTATTCTGCTCGCTTCACGGCCTCTTTCTTCCAAACGTTCCAATGCTGTACACATGTTCATATCTCCTCGGATGGCTCTTGATCTTAAATCAGCGAATTGCTACCCGCAATCACTCATATCATCGCATTCACATTTTCCTTAATTTTTTAGAATAGTAGATTGGGGGAAACAACTAGGTTTCCCCCAAAAGACATAAGCACAATAAAATATCTACACTTTTGTCAAAAAATGATACTCCATATGATTTCGTTCTCAGCCATGCCAAATTACGAATTGAGATTTGCCTGTAGAATGATTATTCTATTTCTTTGCGAAGTGTTTTAATTTCTTCCTCGCTTAACCCGCTGACTTCTTTGAGCAGTTTAATTTCTGCTCCAGCTTTCAGTAGCGCAAAAAGTATTTCTCTTTTTCCTTCCGCTTTTCCTTCCTCTCTTCCTTCTGCTCTACCCTCTACTCTACCTTCTTCTCTTCCTTCTTTACGTCCTTCTTCTCTTCCCTCTATTCTGCCCGCTTCACGGCCTCTTTCTTCCAAACGTTCCAATGCTGTACACATGTTCATACCTCCTTCGCTTTCAAGCGCTTCTTGAACCAACAAATCACAGTCCGTCATCACACCAATCATTGCTCCCACATCCGGGGCTAAGATTTTTTCTTCTAACAGTGTGCGGACTTTTTCAAACTCGCCGCCATAAATATATCTGGCAGTTTCAAATATGATCTGAACCTCTTCATTAGAGAAATGATACTTTCCGCTCTCCCCTACCTGCAGCAAATTCATCCGGTAGTCAGAAAACATTCTGCCAAGTTTTTCCGGCATATCTACGATCATGTCCCTCAGGCTCTTCGGCCCATCCCATGGTTTTTCATTGTAATAGATAACAATGCTTATTATAGGATGAAGACGATCCTCTTTTTTCAGGCCGGAGAGAAATTCTTCAGCACTTGCTTTGTCTCCGGCTTTCCGATGCTTTCTGGTAATTTCCTGATACTCTTTTAAATAGCCAAGTGCGTCATAGATCATTACTCTAAGCGGCATGCCATAGTGGGTCTTGCGCTGATTTTCAATTCCCATAATTACAAAATCAACACCATGTGCGGCTTTTTTCACAATATCCCTAGCTCTGCTCAATGTTTCTTTATATTCATTAAATTCCACCATGGTGGATACGTCTGTATCCAATTCGCTTAGTTCTTCCGGCTTTATGACCTCTTCTCCTTCAAATACCACGGTATTGAAAAGACTGGCAAAACGGTCATTTCGCCTCCAAAACTCTTTAAAGATTATGTCAGGTTTTATCTTCGGATTTTTCAAATTGACTCCTCTCTTATGCTATTTCTATCTATAGATTATTATAACAGATTTTTCAGTATCTTCAACAACAGTGTTAGCCTGCCTGCTGGTTCCCGTCTTCCTCTGCTATTCTTGGTCTTGAATCTATTTTATAAACTCATGATTAATCACACATACTTCTACTTTAAATGTATTATACTTCACCGATCATTGTGCGTTCAGCACTTTCTTGGCAACCCTTTCTGCTTCTTCCCTAGTATTCCACTTATTGCGCATTCCGTCTCTAATCTGCATATCCCCAGCAAAAGCATACCAGTGTCTTCCTCCGTTTGGATATCGAACAAACCGCAAATCTTTTTCTGTAAAATCCGGAAATATCAGTTCTTTTCTTCTGCAAAACTGCGTATAAGAAATATCACTGGTACAGCCGCCAGAAGAATTGAAGTATACAGCACCGCTTTGCTTGATCAAACTCAATTCATGCATCCCGGCTTCAATCTTAAATGCCCGCACGCCATCTAATACAGAACAATTAAGCTGTCCAGCTTTAAGATACGCCGCCTGGAGGAATTTAAAGCTCGGATCTTCCATCAAGCGGATTCTTTCTTTCATATCAGGGGTCTTTTCCAACAATTCATATGGGTCTTCACCATGAAATCTTTAACCACCATCCACCTTTATGAGAAAGTACAAATAAATATTCCATTAAACACTCCTCCTTCTCATTCTCTGAAGTAATTCCTCTATAATCCAGTCGATTGTAAATCTAATCTCATGTGCAAACCAGGGTCTCTGCTGTTCTTTGTTTTCTAATATTTTCCTAAGTCCCATCAAATCTTCCTCCTGTATAGTAGGATCCGTTTTATATTTTTCAATCAACTGAACTACCTCAGAAAAACTTTCCATCTCTGGTTCCTTACTTATTAGCAATTGACGGATTGCTTCAACTGCTTTCTTTTCGCTGTTGTAGACTGAAAGAATTGGAATCCTGCAAAAGGGAAGCTGCAAAAAGACCTTCCATTTTCCATATTCCCGCATGACAATAAATGTCGCTGAGGCATCTCCTTTGTTCCACCACTTTTGATATGCAGGTCTGCCTGGCATATGAAAAACATCTATCAGATGATCGTCTTTTAAGAGACTGGGTATATAATTTTTATCCTTCAGTAGTTGTTCCAAGTCCATAAAACTTTTTCCCTCATTGATTTTCTGCGCTATATCCCGGAACATACTGCGGTACTGGTTCCAATGATAGCATAATTTATCCTCAGAATATAGATAGGCTAATTCAAACCGATCCAAGCTGTTAATCACCTCCAGCCATGTCTTCGCATATTCTTTATTTATTCGAAATAAAAATTTTCCGTAATTGTATATCGAAAGACAGCTATCCGTCAGGACATAACCATATTCTTCAAAAGAATCATTTTTTCCTGAATATACCGTTTTCCGGTACCACCCTGGCCGGATATGGGCAATTTCTCTTATATCCGTCTTTTTATGAAATTTTTCCAGCAATTTCATTTCGTTGCCTTCAGCATAAGCTTTTATAATTTCCTGCCCGTGTCCATATTGTAAAAAAGCATCAGATGGTAAATAAGCAGCTTTCACAAGCAGATATATAGAGATAATAACCTGTTCGCACAAGCTGCTCCTGCTCGATCATATTGGAATATTCAAAACTAATCATAGGGAATGCCCCCAATCGATCCGCCTTTTCTTTTACCAGTCTAAGCAATAATGAGATAGCGTTTTTCCTCTCCTTCTCCGGAAGTCTTTTTATATATGCTCTTTCCAGAAAAAGTACTAACATTTCATCTGAGCTGTTTCCAGCATCATCCATTGTCAGATCTGCGAACTGAATATGATGGTCCTCCTGCTTCTTCCATACTTTAGAGCCTTTCGTCAGCCGCAAAATTGCCCGTAATACGGTCCTCTGCTTATAGGTAAGATAAAGAACCTTTTTATTCGAGTCAAACGTTGCCAACAGACACTCTTTGTACATTCCATCCTTATAGCTCAGGCACGTACTCTCCGGTACTTCCCCAATCTGCATGACCGGGAGAAAACGGTCTTCCTCCCAAAGATGGAAGTCTCCTTGTTTCTTTTTCATATTTTCCTGCCATGTCTTCTGGGTAGAAAGCGATATATGCAAGGAGAGCTCCCTTTCCAAATCATTCTCATGGTACTTCACTTCTCTAAATCGTCCTAAAAGTTCAGCCACAAGAAGCCTTCTCATGCTTTCCACATTACGCTTATAGTCTCTGTGATATTCATAGAGGATTTCCGCTCCTCCTTCACACAGGAAAGATAGAATCTGTTTTTTATTCTCCTGAATAAACTCATTTGATATAGCGAAGAAATCCCTGAGCCAAATCCAATACCGATCAGCCTCCAGCATCTTTTTCTTGGCTTCTTCCACATTCTTACAGCTTTCCAATTGCTCTATATTCTTGTAAAAATACCTCAGTTGAAAATGGTCCCGGATTTCTTTTAAAAAGTGATCAATTTTTTCCCAAATTAAAAACGTTCTGCAAATATCCTCTGTGTTGACTCCCGAAATATGCCCAAAAACTTCTTTTTTCCATCTGGACAGAGGCATTTCTGAGAGAAAGCCGGCCAATTTTTTCAGTTCTTCCTCTGATAATTTTAAAAAAAGAAACTCACTATTTTCGCATTCCCGGATTACACGTAACCGGTCATCTACCCTCTCATATGCAAGCAGATGATATAGGAACACATACTGCCTCGAAGGCATTTGCATCAGTGTTTTTACTTCTGCAAACGTATAATTATTACGGCACATATATTTTTTGTATTCATCTTCCCATTTCAGTTCTATGCAGTCCTTAAGATCATTTTTATTTAATGAATTGATATTCACATAGTTTTTATAGAAATCTTTATTGGTTAATGCCGAGTTATATGGAAGTTTCACCAAAGTCGCAAGATTCTCTTTGCATAACCGTAAAAATGCCTTTTTTCTATTCTGGATTGCATAGATGAACAATTCATTTACTCTGCCGTACATATCTGGGAACATACTGATATCTTCCCCATATACAGTTGCGACATATGTAATTTTTGACAGCCGGAGTTTTTCCATTTCCGCTATTGTCCAGTTCTTCTTTGCTTGCAGTCTTTTCAGTTCAAAAAGCAGTTTTTCATCTTCCAGCCAATACTGTATTATCAGCTCTCTGTATTGTTCATCAAACGGCTCCAAACATTTACATAACAATGTCAGGATTTCTTCAGGAGATTCTTTTAGCTGTCGGTAATTTTCCTGGGATAGCTGCAGGCTATCTTCCACATAATCTGAAAGTAACCTCAGTACATCCCTTAATTTCTGATCCTTTAGTTCTGTATAAACTTCAGGTCTTGATGCTACAGCGCCAAGAAAATCTGATGAAAATAGTTCATCATTTAATATCTGTCTGGAGTCTTCCGGGATAGCAGCCATCCCGCCCTGAACATACTCCTGAACAAAAGAGATACCTCTGTTCAATTTCACTTTATCCTCTTTATTGAACATCATCTCTCCATAATACTTTACGTAAGAGTATTCATTTTCTTTGTCAATTTCTGTACTCTGCAGTACATCACGAATAACCTCATAGGAATGTCTATATAGTTCATCACGATTCGCTTCTTCTAAAAGCGCTTCCACACGCTCATAGGGAACCTCATCTTCTTCCAGTCTTCCTGCAAGGTCAAGCAGCTCCGGATTTTCAATAAATCGACAAATAGTTTTCTGGTTGTATTTCTTTACCATACTCGTTCTGTTTGCTTTCTGTATTGCATGGATAAAATCGCATAAGAAATGCTCTTCATATTTTTCTACATACCCCCATCCGATCGGCTGCATTCCCTTATAAATTTGCAAATGCTGTACTATTTTCTGAATCATTTTGTTTTACCTCCGTATTTTTAATGATTTCTATTGCTTCTTTTGCATTTATTGTTTCAAAATCTTTTAGTTTCATAACCAGCGCCAAATATTCACTGCACGCAGTCAGAACATGCCGTTCGGTAATATAATGTTTCTGTAAAAATTGCTTCACAGCTACCGCATTATTGCGGGATGATCCAAACCCTAAAATCTCCCTTTTAATCTTATCTAAAAAATCTGCTTCATCCAGACAAGCGAAATTGGCAATCTTGTTTTGAACCTCCTGCTGTTCTTCTCTTTTTTTCGCTTCAGCTATACTTTTCCGTTCCTCTTCAACCTTCCTGTTATAGGCTTCTATCTCTTCCTGTGTCAGATACAGTTTGCGTATATAATTCATAAACCGCCCATCGTTCTCGTATTTTTCCAATTCCCTGCACATCGCTCTTCCAACATCTTGAGGGATCCATAACTTATTCTCTTCATTCGACAAAAGATGACAAAGAAACGCTACGTAGGATTCCGTCATTTCCCGGAATACGGCTTCTTCGACCCAGTAAAATAACTGCTGGATCATTCCAGTATTTAGTTTTCCTTTTAAAAAATTCATATTAGAAAATGTCCGCCATCCTCCTTTTTCAATATCAACTGTCTGAAGCCAGAAATCCGGGATCCGGAAGACATCCTCTAACTTGTCGGCAGAATACTTCTTTGCAAATAAACTTAAAATTTTCATTTTTTTCGGTGAATCTGCCTTTCTTACGTACTCACCTAAATAGCGTTCATAGATTTCTTTCCTATCAGAACGTATTGCTCCTTCCAATAAAATACTTTTTGTCAGACGGACCGGATCCAACAGATGTCTATCACAGAGTTTCTGAAAAATATGGTTATATTTCGCATCGTATTCTTGAAACATCTCTGTCCGATAATCTGTTCCCACTAATCTCCGGTATCTCTCCAAGTAGATCAGCAGCTCTTCTTTTGTAAAATCATTACCATCCAAAGTTTGGGTTACATAATATTGGAACTTATTTTTACCAAGTTTTTCAAATAGCGGCTCATATTTTGCTGTCCGCAGGTCAATATACAGCCATGACATATTAAAGTTTCCAGTACTACGCAGCTCACATAGCAGTAGATATACCTTTACATTTTTGACCTGCACCTGACAATGCATTGCCTCAAGAATTCCTTCCTGTCCGCCGATATGTACTGGATATTCTCTATAATCATGTATCAATTTTTCGCATAGCCGATACACTTCGTCAGGATACTCTTCTTCCTGGTTACATACCCAAATACAGAATTTTTCGACTGCCCGTACTGTCGTAATAGAATAGCGTCCTGCGCTATACGAACCGCTCCCATATCGCAGCATCCAGACATTCAAATAAAAAATCTCTTCTTTCTTATATCCATTTTGTGATAGTATCTCATAAATTCGATTCGTCTCATGCGCAAAAGTATTTGGGAGCTTTATGATTGCCTTTAAAAGGGTCATACTTCTCCCTCTGTAAGTTCGAATTTGTTCAGTACAGTTCTGAATAATCCATTCGTAGATTGGCACATACATATATGCACTTTGTTTTCTTTTTACTCCAAGAAGATCTTTAAAACTGTTTTTCCATCTTTCCCAGATTTCGGGTGTCTCTTCTGTCGTCAATACCAAAACATAAAAAAGATCTTCTATTTTCTCATATGGATATTCTAATAGCTCTTTAAGCAATGTTTCTTTTTCTTTTTTGTTGTCTGTCAATAAAAATAAAGCGCTTTGCATATAAACATCCTTGGCATCTTTCTTCCTGCATCGCATCAAAAAATTTATGTATTGTTTTCCGCGAAACATTTCTTTTTCAAAGACTTTCCTGCAGATAGCAAGTGCCAGCAGCAATGCTCTTCTTTTCTGAACTGTATCTTCCGTTTTATCCCGGTATCGTTCCAATACCTCACCTGGATATAAAAGTCCATATAAATCTTCCCGGGATTTTTGATCCTTCAGTAGAAAGGGATACTTTGCAGAGAGTTCTTCATAAGTTATACTTTGGTTTTCTGGCTTTACCGCCTTTAAAATCATCCATACGTAATCCGAGCATACTGTTCGATCAAGGATACCTTCATATAATCTATCCATATTCTTTCCTTTCCCAAAAGATAAAAGAGGAAGCAACGGCTTCCCCCTTTTATCTACTGTCGTTCTTTTTCTACTATAGTTCTTTCACAACGTCCTTCTTAAAACTTCTGCGAAAGGTATTTCATTTACATGTTCCTCCGCATAGCGAATTGCTTCAGGGATCCCTTTATTTTCTTCCGGAAGCTGCAGCGAAGACTGATAAGAAGCGGTACAATAAGTACGGTTAAGATCTTCATATGCACGCCTCCAAAAATTCGATTTCCCAGATCAGGTTTTCAGGGATATGCGCCAAGCCATTCCGGTAATAGCGTCCTCCCTTTTCTGTAAACTCCCAGTCTGAAGCCTTTCCGTAATCGATCCAGGCCCCCTTACCGTTATTCACACGAGAAATCTCATGTTCCGGCTGGTCAGCGACCACAGAATAAAAACCATTGCTCTGGATAATATGAGGTTCCCTGATCTGTCCAACATACACTTTCATATGATGGTCTTTGATCATAAAACGCTTTTTCTTTTGCACTGCTCTTTTCATTCTTGATAAATTCATATTTTTCATCCTGTTCTTCCTTTCTTTTATGCTGCATTGCGAATCTTCTTTTCCTCTACTACAAGCAGATCATCATACACCTTTTGCGACATTCCATGTCTTTTTATGTAATTTCTCATTTCTTTTGGATTATGAAAAAGTTTTGCCCGCCTCCCATCAGACGTAAAAGCTCTCCCATCCCAGAATTTTTCTTCTCCCTCCTCACAGTCAGCAGACAGAATTGCCCATGCCCGTCTGCAGATTTTCGGATCCATCCCTGCATACCAGAGTTTTTTTGATGCATAGCTCTCCGCTTCTTTAAAACTCCCAAAAAAACGCGCCTCCCACTCTTTTCCGCACTGGATCCTGCCTTTTAAAATCTGGCGAAAATACTGATTTTCCCCTAATTTGATTAAATATCCCACCTGAAAAAAACCTTTGATCACATTATTTTCCATAGTACTCTCTCCATATAAAAACTTCTTCTCCTTCAGTTTCCTATTTTCTGTCACAGTATCATCTGTAGTAATCTTTTGCAGATTTCTCCAGGAAGCGCTGATAGATCGCTTGTATTGATACAAGAATTCCCATAAATTTTATGGATTTCTTCCTGGTCTTCTCCAATTGCCGCCACAAGAAGATGGATCCCGTCTCTATGAAGTTCTTTCTGGATCTGCTTTAAATCATCTCTCGCTACTTTGCCTCCATAGTCGCTTGCATTCGGCAACCCGTCACAAGTAAAGAATAAAAGCTTCATCCTTTCCTTTCTTCTCTTTAGTTTTTCCTCCATGTACTGCAAAGCCACCCCGTCCCGGTTAGCTCCGCCGGGTTTCATGTCAAGGATCCTTAATTTTTCATGTTCCCTGTCCTCAAACTCCATATAAGAATGAAGACAAACCGTCTCTTTCCCAAAATTTGCAGGTCTATGTAGATCTGTACAATGTCCATATACGCAGATTGGTATTTTTAGATACTGTGCGAATTCTACAATACAAAGCGCAGCCAGTATAGAGGCCTGCTTTCTCCTCGCATCTATTGACGCAGATTGATCCATGAGGACTGCGACTGCCGTATCAAAATTATTTTTATCCACAGTTTTCGTTTTAAAAACCCGGTCCTGAGGATCCCACAAATTTTTTATATCCAGTGATTTTCCAAAGAATTGCCTTCTTCGTATTCTGGATTTTTTAGCCATCAGAATTGGTTGAACCAAAACGAGAAATTCTCTAAGTACCCGCTGGATTTCCGGCTTTATTTGCTCATACATCAATTTTGCCTTTCGAGAGGGCTGATCCTTCCGGATGATTTCCTTGGGAATTGCTTCATTTACCGGATGGAACTTGACACCTTCCAGGAAATTTTTCAATGCTTCCCGCATTGCATCCGTCATCATCTTCTGCGTTTTTTCTTCTGCCATCTCATGACGGATCTTTCTTAACTCCCGGCTGATATCAATTTCCTTTGGAAAATCTACGACCAGTTCTTCCAATGTTTTTTTATCATCCTGATTTACTTCTTTTAACTTTTCGGCTTCTGTAAGATCTTCTATATGCCCAGTTTGCCCGTCCTGTCTTTCTTCTCCCTCTTTTCTATCCGCTCCGGTCCATCTCACATCAGAGGCATTCTTTTCCTCTATGCGGTGTTCCCGGCAGACAGGTTCTTCTGAATACTGAGGCATTTGCTTCTGGATATTTTCTGCTGTTTTCTTTAGCAGCTCCGTGTATTTCTCTGGCGGAATCTGATCCAGCATTTCTTGTAATTCCTCGATCCTTTCTAAAAGCAGCGGCCAGATAGCAAGCAAAATTTGGTTTGTAGCGATAAAACGGCTGCTCTCTCTTACATCATGGACGGCCTGATGGATCAGCGGCATACATTCTCTTAAAAAATCTGCATATAATTGTATTTCTCCATCCCATGTATTCACACGTTTTGTAAACATATATTCCGTAAGTACGGAAGCCATAGTTCCCAGCTTATCACCGCCTTGGTCCAGTTTTTTTACACTGCCGTAGCGTTCCATAATACGTTTCCGGTTCTCCAAGATCCCTCTCCGGATACTTCCTGGGAATCTTTTCATCATGCGCTCTTCGATATAGACGTCTTCCAGTAATCCGTGAAGGGAGGCAGCCATGGTCAGATAGATTTCGATTGCAATCCTGTCTTGCCGCACGAACAGTTCCTTCATCTGCTCTGCATACAACCGCTCTTTTTCTGAACGCGGTTCAGGAAAATAAGGATATAAGATCCCATTACTTATCCCTTCAATATATTTTTTTCGCAGATATATACTGGAATAATTCTGATGTCCGCATTCATGCCCCAGTACACCTAAGATACTGTCTCCACGCAATTCCAATGACGGAAAACTCTGTGTAATCTCATTCAGCACATTGATATAAATATAGGTGCCTTCAAAGTAACCGGCCCTGTTTTCATCCGGCGCTCCATAAGTCCGGACTTTTGCATTGTGGCGGTCTGTAATTTCTTTTCCTATATGATGAATCAGACGCATAAAACGAGGCGACGTAAAAAACTCATAATCCGAAAGTATCTTTTTCGCCTCAAGCAAGAATCTTTCTTTTTCTTCCATAATCGTTCCTTTCACGCAGTCTGGAACAAGCTCATGCAGGAAGCCCGGATCAATGCACGGTCTTCCTCCTCTGTAGAAAGTTTCGCAAGAACTGTGTCCTCAGCTGCTTTGATCACATTATTCAGGCGCATATACTCAATGGTCCAGTTTTCAAACTCACGGTATCCGCATACCCCTTTTTTACCGAATTCTGTTTTCACAAACTCGTCCATCTTGATAAACATATCTGCCATTTTCCGCAGCATATCCCTTTCCCTGCATCCGGTCCGGTACATCACACGCTCCACCAGTTCTTCTGCTGTCAGCGGTTTTCTATGCTGCACCTTATTCATCCGGGAGATCACAGAAAAATCCATTTCCCGGTTCGCCACATAATTTAGATTCGTCGTAATAAAGATAATTGCGTTAGGATCCCGCACGATCGTTTCTCCATAGATAAGGTCGATCTGTTTTGAATCATCCAGCAGACGGTTCAAGGCACCTAATGTTCCTGGTTCTGTAATCAGAGAGGCCTCCATGATTTCGATAACAGCCGGCATCCGGCAGCCTGTTATGATCTCCGATTCCTGCATCACATAATTTCCTTCTGCTTTTGCCTTCTGATACCCTGCCTGGGCCGCTCTTTCTAAAAGTATCTGAAATGCTTCGCTTTGTGTCGCATTTTTACTTAGCAAACCGCCCAGCTTCCCAACTGCTTTCCCTGGAGCATTCACAAATTCCTTTAAGGTTGGCATTTCTATCTTCTCCCGAAACTGCTTTCTGGAATTAGGGTAGATGCTCACGACCAGCTTGTTTTCATCTGTATCCGGTCCGCAGTTTAATGCGAAATAGGGAACGCCTAAGATTTGTGCAATAATCTGTGCATCTGTCGTTTTCCCTGTGCCGGCGTCACCTGTAACCATAAATTTCCGAAATGGGGACTCCACAATTGCAGAGAGGATATCCTGTGCATATTCTCCTACTCTCATATCTTCTGGAAGAGCAGGTATTTTGTTCCTATACTGGCTGGGGACATCCCAATTTTGCCCGTACACTTCTTTCAGTTCTTTTAACGTCCAGCTTCTTCTCTTTTCTTCTTCTCCCAGAATCTCAAACTTTCCTTTTATCGCTGTGTTCGGTGCATAGAGCTGACTTCGTACAGCTAAAGGGGACAGCATTTCGATTCCATCCTGGTCAAGCTGAGATTGGTCGAAAGGAATTTCCTCGTTGGGATATGCACTGGCATTTACCATTCTTCGGTACAGATTATCACAGCAGAGAAAAGCCGCTTTGAGTGCAGCCTTCGGATCCGGCCATCCCTCCTGCATTTCTTTGGCAAGTGTGACAAAATTCTGGGCAAATTCCAGATTATAAAATGCCTCCGCTTTCTCCAGGCTTACATAAACCATCATTGCCAAGATTTCCTGCCCGTCACTTTCTTTCTGGCTGACTGCCGGAAGGGCAGAAAACTCTTTCTGATCGTAAACGACAGATCCATGCATACGTGCGCTTACGGGATTGTAAATGAGCGCATAGGTGTCCCCGCCTTTTTGGTACTCCATACAATAAAAGTTCAAAAGACCATTATGTCCTTTTTGTATTCCGATTGCACCGGAAGCTTGCCGCAAATAAATTCTTGCGACTGCCAACATTGCATGCAAAGTAGCTGGGTGCAAAGTAGCCTGTTTCCCATCGTTGTACTGTGAAAGCCATCCTGGCTCAAATGTAGTTTTCCGTATTTTTAGCTTTTTCATAAATCCGGAAAATGGCTCCGGTATTTCTTCCGCATAGGTCCATGTATCAAATAGTTTCATCTGTGCCATTGTTTTTCTCCTTTCTTTACTGGCAATAGATTTTAGGCACAAAAAAAGACAAGATATAAAATCCTTTCTATACCTTGTCTTCTTCATCCTATATATTTTTTGCAGAATCTGCTAAAGTTTAACTTCTGCATATGCAGAACAAAACTAATATATGCCAGAATTTTTATCCGACATAAAAATGATTACAAACTGATTATAGCATTCCCCCCATCTTCTGTCTATATATCCTGCTTAATTAGCATTTTTCTTATTTCAGCATTAACAAACATTTCTTTCGTTACTTATTATCCGCTTCTACCCATGCAGAATTATTTAATAACCCCCTCTGTATTTGGGCTAATGCCGTATTCGCTGTTTGAAAATCAATTCTATCGCATGCACGTAAAACATATTGATTCTGCATCGTTGTATAAGCTGTACGTACAGCTTTATTATTTATAGTCTGTGTAAAGAAAGTAAATTCACTAGGACGTACATCAGGTATGCCATCCAACCGTTCCTTTTCCTCTTCCATACGAATTCTTAATAAATTTCCAAGTTTATCCTCGTCAGTTAGCAATGCAATTATTTTAGGGTGCTTTATTATCACAGCCAAATCGTAGATATGCTTTGCTGCTTCAAATGCTCTATGAGCAACAGAAGCACTACGAACATACGCTTCTGCTGCAAAAAGCTTATCAACAAATATTCTTTCGAGTGTAATCGTCTGAACAGAAAATGGGCTTATATCATACACACTTTCAAGAATAGCTTTTTGTTCATCTGTTGATAAGTCATAAAGCATGGTTGATACCTCCATACTTTCTATCGGTTCGCTAATTGTAAAGGAAGTTGCTTCGACTTTCAATTTGCCAAAACGCTGCAACGCATCTTTTTCATCAAATAATGTAACAGGATCATAGATATACACAGCAATAACTTCCGATCGATTTGTCCTTCCCTGACTTGCATCTCTGGGTAAAGAAACATATTTTTTGGCGGCACGTTCTAAGCGTTTATCGTTTTGTGTTCTACTACATCCCCTGGTATCAACCGAAAGATCAATGTCCTCAGAAAATCTGTTTGTAGTTTTCAAAGCTTTATACAAAGCTGTTCCTCCTTTAAAATAAGCCGGTAAGCCTTCAGCTTGTAAAGCAGCTAATTCCTTCAGAATCAGCAGAACATAATAATCTTTTTCTAACACATCTGTTCGATATCCAGTCTTCTCATGTATACTTTCCAATAAGACCCGAAAAGCACTTCTGTCTTCATGTAACTTCATAATGAAATTCCTCCCTTATTAGCAGTGTGCGCCAAGCACAGAAGAGTGCTATAATTATAATAACGATCCGCAAGTGCTAACAAAATTTTATATTGGAGTTCTTTCTTTTGAATATAATCAGCTAATACTTCAAAAGGATGTCCCTCATCAATTGGAGCTTTTTCAATTAATTCCAGTATATCCAACACCTGTAAATAAGCCTTGTTTTTAGCTGTTATAGTAGTTTTAGGCGGTCGAATTATAACATCCAATTTTTTGTCAGTCCTCATGCAATCCTTTGCTACATTAGTTGCAAGCATTCTTTCCCGCGGCATTTGTGAAGTAAGGCCTATCTTGTGAAGAATTGTTAATCCAGTTTCATATCCAATATCTGGAAGAAGATACTTATCTGCAATAAGCTGTTCCTTATTGATACCGGTTTCTCCGAAAGGAGTAGTAACCGTACGATAATACACTCCTTTCTGATAACAACGTAGTTCTGGCATAACACCTTTATCCATAATTCGCTTCACAGCCACAGCGGTTGCGGCAGATGCTTCTCTTTTTGACAACTGATAGGCGACTGCTATTTTTTCAGCAAGCTGCCTAGTATAAATTGGAACACCTTCTGGGATTACACAAATCTTTTCACATATGAATTCGGTATATTTCTTTTTCATCTTCTATGCCTCCTCTCTTGATATATTTTATCCGAAATTTGTTTCATTTATACGATATTATTATATCATTTATTCAAAAAATGTCAAATAAGCTATATTTATGATTTTGCATTAATTCTATGTATTCACATTCTCAACATATGCTACTCATAGTCAAAGTCTTACCAAAGCGTCTTGGTCTGGTAATCAATACCACTTCATCTTTTGAGTCCCACCACTCCTTAATGAATTTTGTTTTATCTATATAGAATACTTTTTCTTTCTGAATTTTAGAAAAATCCTGTAATCCGATTCCTACAACACGTTCCATATCATCATCACCTGCTTTTCTATGTTCAGCTTTTCCTATTATTATACTGAAATATTTTTGCAATCACAAGAAGAGCCGCCGCATCCCAGGCACAAGCCAAGTGACACGGCAGCATCCCTATGCTATTTTTTCTTCGCTTTTTAAATATCGGTAAACTTTCCGCAGTCTGGCTCCAAGGATCGTGTTCCTTCCTTTCCCTTTGCCGGTACGGATTGCCTGAGCCAGCGCTTGTTTACTTCCGACTAAAATTACTTTTCTTTTCGCTCGTGTAACTGCAGTATAATAAAGATTCCTCCTTAATGCTCTCCAATAGCAGGATAAAACCGGAATGATCACGATTTCATATTCTGAGCCTTGCCCTTTATAAACGGTGATCGCATAAGCAAGTTCAAGATTCCAGTATTCATTTTCTACATAGGTCTTAATACGTTCATCACCGAAATCTACATCCATCTGCCAAATCCCATCTTTTTGCCAAATCCGGGATACTACGCCAATATCTCCGTTAGAAATTTCATCTACATTCTTTGTCTGCATGACCTTATCCTGAATCCGAAAAATCCTGCTTCCGTTTTTGATCTCTCTTTTGCTCGGTGCAGGCGGATTAATCCGATCACGAATCTTTTGGTTTAAAATCTCTGCATCTTCTTTCCGAGCAGTTAATACCTGTACTGCATTTGCTGACTTTCCCATTCCTTTCCATTCTGAGTAAAACAATTTTTCTATTTTATGGCCTGCCACTTCCTGGTTCTGCGCCGGCACAAAACAGAAGCAGTCATTATATACCAAATTTGTTTTTCCAAAATTAATCTTCCTGGCATTCTCCAGAATTGTCTGGTTTTCCTGCCGGAAACATTGGTCAAGCACTGTAACTGGAATGACACTGGAAAGGATCAGTTCCCGGAACACATCCCCTGGGCCAACTGACTCCAGCTGATCCTTATCTCCAACAAAAAGTATTCTGCTTCCCTTTTTTATCTGTTTCACAAATTTTGCAAACAAATGCATGTCCACCATACTGCATTCATCCACGATAATCAGATCATCAGGAAGGCTTTGTCCATGATTCCATGCTTCTTCACCTGCCTCACCGGTCAGACCTATACTTCTATGGATTGTCATTGCTGGATACCCCGTGGCTTCGTACATCCTCTGACGTGCTCTGCCCGTAGGAGCTGCCAGTAAAGTCATGCTGTCCATATCCAGCATTTCCTGGATCATAACGATAAATCGAAGGATCATTGTTTTCCCGCTCCCCGGCCCGCCGGTTATAATGGAAACCGGATTACTAAATGCATTTTCAATCCCTTTTCTCTGCGTAGGCGTCAAGCAGATTCCCTCTTTTTTTTCTAAATGGTGGATCTTTTCCTTTACATTTATCTGCGCGACCTGGTATTTACAGAGCATTGCCAACTGGAGAGCTGCTTCCTGCTCATCTTCATAGTTTTTTCGAAGATAGATTCTTCGGTAACTGCACACTAATGGTTCGTTCTTTCCCAACAGAGAGTTTCCCGCATCCCGTATTTTCCGATCTGTTACTATGGAATCTTTTCCTTTTTGGCGGATTAAAGTTCGAACCTTTTGTAGAATTTCTGGTACTTCAAGATAAAGGTGTCCTTCACTCTCTGCCACCTGCAGGACATAAAGAATTGCTGCTCGCAAGCGGAGTGGGTTATCCGGTTTGAAATTTTTCACCTTTCTCGCGATTGGATCTACGGTTTGGAATCCAAACCCCTCAATTTCACATAAACGGAATGGATCTTTCCTCACAATACTGACCGCAGCGTCCCCGAAATGTTCCTGGATCTTCTTAAGTTTTTTCGGCGTTACTCCTGCAGACGACAGAAAAAGGGAAAGTTTCCGAAGGCTTTCACTTTTTCGGTAACTTTCCTTGATCTCTTCTAATTTTCGTTCCGAAATCCCCGGGATTTCCAATAGTCTCTGTGGACATTGCTCGAAAACATAAAAAGTATGCTTTCCAAATTTTTCTACGATCCGTTCTGCAAGTGCCGGTCCAATCCCTTTGATCAGTCCCGAGCTTAAATATGCTTTTACACCTTCACCAGTCGTTGGCAGATGTATCTGCACAGACTCTACATGGAATTGTTCTCCGTATTTTGCAGACTCCTTCCATTTACCGGAAAAAGAATAGTTTAACCCAGATTCTTGGGGCAGTTCATATCCTACAGCAACAAACTGACCGGTTTCCTTCTGAGCCTTTTCAGGAAGCGGTTCCTCTGTCACATAAATTGCAACGGTATATCCATTCTCACTATTATAAAAAACCGTGTCACGAAATCTGCATTCCACCTATAGCTGCCTCCTTCTTCTGCTGATCCGCAAATATTTTCCATTTACTTTTGCCTGGATTTCTCCTTCCATGTTGATAATTGCACAAAGCGCTTGCATCTCCTTTCCTGGGAAATCACGGATTGCAGCAACTCTTGTGAATCCTTCCTTTGATTTCATACTACACATCCCATCTTGAGCAATCGAAAAGGAAAATACACGCTTGTTTAAAAGGCTTCGGGAAATATGTAAGATACGGTTTTTACCTGTTGACTCATACCAGTCTTCTACTTCCTGCGGTATTTTTACCGTCTTGTTCTTTCTATGTTCTGTCCCCTTTCCTAGCGGATTCTCTCCCGGTACTGTCTTAGGCTTTTCCTGTGGGGCAGGCCGTTCACCCGCCTTTTTTGCCTCATGCTCTGCAGTCTGCGAAGGAGTCGGGTATTTCTCTACTTCCTTTGTTCCCTTTTTTGAATGCTGTGAAAAATCATGCGGTTTCTCTGTTTCTTTCTTGTATGATTCACTCTCTGCTTTTTTCTCTTTCTTTCCATCATCTGTTCCTTTCTTTTTCCATGGCTGTTTGATCAAACTATATACCAGCAGAATCGGCACTGTAAGTGACAGGGTATTTAAGATAATCGCAAGAAAAAAGGGCCATAAAAATGGTCCTAAAAGAAAACCTACGATACCAGCCACAATACAAAAATCCCGATATTTCGTGATAAATCCTTTCCATTTTTTCTCCATTGAACTTCTCCCTTTCTCAGGGAAGAAGTACTTCCCTGCTGTTAATCAAATCCAAAATTATCTTCCTCGTCAAGTGCCTCAAACTCATCGTCTATTTCCCTGGACTTTCTCTCATTTAGCCCCACAACTTTTCCTCGTTTGGACGAAGGCTTCTTCCTCGACACATTTCTCTTTCCTTCTTTTTGCTTCACACCACCACTTTTTCTTTTATTCCGATCTGCAGTTTTCCGCCCTGCTGTTCGGCGCCGGCTGCGGCTAGAAGTGCCTCCTCTCTTTCTGGATTTTGGCGGATCTTCTTCATATTCATCATTCTCTTCTTCCTCTTCATCGTCCTCTTCGTCATAGTCCTCATCATAGTCTTCCTCTTCGTCTTCATCATCATCATAAAATTCGTCTTCATCATAATCAGAATCCTCTTCATCGTTGCGTTCCCGCATGAGTTCTATCCGCTCAATAACAAGGACATCTCTATAGATCATTTCTCCGTCTTCATCTTCATAATTATTATTCTTTAAAACTGCACGTATCAGAACATAGTCTCCTTCCTGAATATATCTTCTGATATATTTTGCACTGTCATCGTAGGCAGAACAGGAAAAATAGTCATATTTCTGACCGTCTTTTCCCATATATCCCCGCTTGACGGAAATACGAAAATTAGCGGCTATCCCCTTTTTCCGGGTGTCCCCTCTTCTTTTCTTCTTTTTGGGGAACGTATTAAACGTCGGCTCCGTTGCTATATAGCCGGACATCAATGTAACGTTCATGCTGTACCTCCTTGTCATCTCCGGCAGGCTAAAGCAGCCTGCCAGAGAACATAAAAAAAGACATTGTAAGATTTCCTCCTAAATGTCTTATCCTGCCTGCATTGATTCCAGGTCATATCTAAAATCTGTTCCGATCAGACGTATGATTTCCCGAATGATCTCACGGAATTTTGTTCCTCCATCCTCGGGCTGTTTCCCTTTCAAATACTCCGGCCAGAACGAATCATCATAAAATTGTTCCACACTGGCAAAGGGTGATACCGCATTCGGCTCTTTCCCAGTCATACCGAACTGTCCACACGTACCTTCCTCAGACAATTTTAAATGAAGGACTTCACCACAGCCTTCTCGATTCATCTTTAACCATACTGTCTGTTCAATCGGACGGATATTGCCATGCACCAGATAAATGTCATTCCCGTTGCGATACCAGAAGATTTCCCCACACAGACCATTTTCAAACTGTGATGTCACACAGATGCTTTTTTCCGGAATATCCTGAAAACGAATGTAATCTGAAACCGGGATTCCCGTTCTCTGCCGGTGTGCCTCTTTTCTTCCTACTTCCTGCCGGCACTGTTCCATAAGCCTTGTAGTTTTTTCATAATTTCTATCCTTTATACTGCTTTTCATCCTGATATCCTCCATTTCTTTAATTATTTTTGCTTTTACCAACTTGATCATGCTGCGGCATGACGGAACTGTTCTGCATATTTTTCATATCCATCTGGATCCAACTCCCGCAGCCTTTCTTCGTTAAAATGCACCTCCGGATACCTGCAATATCCGCTGCAGCATTCTCTTCCGGTAACTCGTCCGAGATTATTTTTCTTGATCCAGTCAAGGATCTTTTTCCCATGATTGTTTGTATCCACATAAGAGCAATCCTTTTCACACATTTCCCAAAGATTTACCGTAAGTGTAGCCCACAGTTCCGGATATCCTTCCATCCAATCGTACATCTGGATTGCAAGGTTTCCGTTATTCAGATAACTGCTCACTTTCACCTGGATCGGATACTTTTTCCCAAAAGCTTCATACTCAAGCATTACCGGTTTCTTCATGGATCTGAGTTCTTCGTACACTTCATCACTAACGCCCTCCCAGTACAGACAGTTCCAATCCGGCATAGGCGGTTCATACTTGTCCAGCTCCTTTGCTTCGATCACTTGAAGTTTCGGGACCTTTTCCATCCCTTTTTTTACCCGTCGTAGGAGTGGACGGATATTATCTTCCAAAAAAGCTTTATCCGGGCAAATGTCAATCACTGCGTCTTTTAATGCTGTCAGAAATTTCTTTCCATCTAATGTCCTGATTTCTGAGCGTTCTGCCATCTGGTTCATTTTAAGAAAACTGATAATATTACCTTCTGTTGCCGGGAAGATCACACTTTCTCCTGATCCCATAATGCTGCTGATCCCTTTCAAATACTGCTGATTCATTCCATCATCCTCCATTTCTTTTCTCTAGTGTTTCTGATACTATGGCAATTTTTAATCCTCCTTTTTCCTTTTTTCTGAATAAAAAAAGGCACTTAGAATCTTTCATTCTAAATGCCATAATTTTATTTCTATTCAGTTTGATAGAAGCAATGGCAGCTTCTAAAAAATGTGCTTCCAGAATGGTTCTGGAAGGAAATTCATTTACTCATAGATTTTAATTCTAAGAGCATAAAATTATATTCAACTATACCTTAACACATGATATGGTATGTGTCAACATTTTGCCACTACATCTTGTAATAAGTCCAGTAAATCATCCGAACTTTCTCCCGCATTTCGGGCAGTCTTTTACCTGCACCTCACAGAATGGTTCCACATCGTTCTTCTTAAAAAAGGACATGACGCCAGTACTGTTTATAAAAACTAATAGGTCTCCTGATTCAAACAATGCCTCATCGCCTTCACAGCATTGGCAGCCTGGCTCTTTAGACCTATCCTCCTGTTCCAAGTACTCTACAAAATCATAAATGGGGACAGTCTCCAATGATTTTTGATTCCCTGCCATAACAGACGCCTCACGCTCTGCAACATAAATCAGGCTGACAAATTCTGTAATACTTTCGCAATCAGCAATCTTTCTCCTAAGTTCATCATAAATTCTCATGCCTGTTTCATATCCCCCACTGTTTCAGAAATCAATATTTCCTGCTCATTTACCACATAATAAAGCTTTTTTCTTGCGGTTTAATATAGATTTAAATAGATCATACAATATCTTTTGCCCCTTTTACAAGGCAATTTTCTTTTTTCAATAATCTACTTCCCGGATATCTCATTGCCCCGATACTGCCGTACATACTCTATGGATAATTCTACCTTTGCAGTTTCCTCGTCTCTTTTCATACAATAATATCATTCCATATTATATCACGCATCATATATTATGTGAATGATATTATTGTCCCTTACATTCTTTTTTCAATAATTGTGAGATATAAAACAAAATTTTGTCAAGAGTTTCCTTCTCTTCTTCCGGACAGGCATTTATTAATTCTGACAACTTGGCATAATTCGGTGTTTCTCGGCCCGTAATGATAAAACGGCTGTTGATTTCGAAGCATTTTTCAAGAATTACCAGATTAGGAACTGTTATTTCTACAATTCCCTTTTCCATAGCTTCGTATGTTCTTAAAGATACATTCAAAGCATCTGCTATAACTCTTTTGTCAAGCCCTAGACATTGCCTACACTGTTTCATTCTTTTTCCGGTCTCAATTCTAATACCATGAACTTCGCTCTCCAAAAACTGGTTCATTTGCAGCTTCTCCTGAAATTTGTATCCAACACCATGTACATTATGAATAAAATCTATTTCTGGTACCTTCCTTCGTAGCTTTGTACGGATCCTATGGATATGTGCCATGATAGAATTAAAATCTCCCAAATACTCTTCTTTCCAAACAGCTTCATAGAGTTTTCTGTAAGATATGGTCTTACCATAATTATCTGCCAGGTAATAGAGAATAAAGAATTCTTTTTTCGTAAAGGTCATCTTTCTACCATATAAAATGGCCACACGATCATCAAAAGAAAAGTAATACCATTTTCCATATATGCAATGCTTTTCCATCCCAAACAGTTTGTTATCGCCATCTGGAGCATAACATTCAAACCAAGTTTGATCTTTTTTATTTTTGATTTTCTTATTTACTTGTATCATATTCCATATAAAATAGGATAAACCACTAAGCACATTGCTAGATAATATACTAAGCTTTTAAAGTTGTTAGCGTCGGGCGATTTTAACCCTTCAGAGTCAGATTAATTTCACCAATTTGAGCCATATAAGATTAGCCACTGTATATCACAAAGAAATTTTATTGTCAATGACAAGGGCATTCCCCAGCACTTACAGTGCTTCATTGACATTCAAATTCCTTTGTGATTCCTGGTAATCAAGCAGACTTAGGAATAAATCTGCAATTAAAATTAGTTTTGAGCATTTAATATTCTGGACAATTTAAATTGGCTTAAATTGGCCATTTTAACTTGACACTAGGGCTATTTTATCCCGACGCTAATAAGTTTACGTATTTGGCATCTCTATCAGATATACACTCTAAATATCTTTTAATAAAACCAAAATCTATTTAAGCATTGAATAACAATCTGTCTTTTCAGATTACTTTTTCCCTTTCTGCTCCTTCAATTTTCTAAAACTCTGTTCGCTGATAACATGCTCAATCTTACAAGCATCTAATTCCGCCTGCTTTGGATCAACACCTACCTTGATAAGTTCTTCTGTAAAAAATTGATGTCGCTCGTAAATTTTTTCTGCAACATTCTTACCATCATCTGTTAAATATAGAAAATGGTTACTATCCTTTGTCAGAAAGCCGCCTTCTATTAATGCATTAACAGCTACACATACACTGGGCTTTGACAATTCCAAATGTCTAGCAACATCTACAGATCTTACCATACCTAATTTTTTATGGAGAACTAAAATTGCTTCTAAGTAATCCTCACCTGACGCATGAAGTTTCACCAAATCCTCCTTTTTTATTTACAACTAAATCATTAATTATAACTGAAGCATTAACTATTTCAATTTTTCTATTACACAGCATATCTTGTAATTCACGATCATGGGTCGCTACAAAAACAATTTTGCCAATTGATAATTCCTTAATAAGTTCACAAACTTTAAGCATATTACTATAATCCAATCCGCTGGTTGGTTCATCAAAAACCATAATATCCTTATTCGCCATCGTAGCCACTGCAAGAGCAAGACGCTGCTTTTGTCCCCCGGAAAGTGTCATTGGATGCTTATCTCTATAGTCCAGCAAGTCTAAACGTTTTAAAATACATATAATTTCTTCCTCATTGACATTTTTATTCAATAGTGCAAATTCTTCCCACACACTATCAGAAAATAACTGATGGACAACATCCTGCATCGTCATGTAACACAGTTTCCGGCGTTTTTTATATGGATATAGTTTTCCATCAAATACAATTCTCCCTGCTTTTTCTTTCATAAGTCCGCAAAGTACACGCAGGAAAGCAGATTTTCCACTTCCATTGCATCCCGTAACCGCAATAATATCCCCACGATTTGCTGTAAAGGATGCGTTCCTGAAAATAGTTCTGTTTTTATAGCTCACGGATAAATTATCAATCTCCAATATGCCTGAATTACACTTCGTAGGCACCTCATCTTTTTCGTTGTCTAATTTGAAGCAACGCAATCCAAGCCTAATACGTTCTGAATCCGCTAACGCACGAAATTCATCGCCTGTATATACTTTCTGAATAGCGCCGTGTTCAATATAAACAGCCTTATCCACTAAATCCATGAGAAAATATAAGCGATGTTCTGAGATCACAATCGTTTTACCCATTTGCTTCAATTTGAGAAGAATTTCATGCAGCCGGTCGATTCCATCTTTGTCAATATTTGCTGTTGGCTCATCAAGAACATAAATATCCGGATTTACTGCATAAATAGAGGCGAGAGCAAGTATCTGTTTTTCACCACCAGAAAGGTCAAAAACACTTCGCCCCAATAGGTTTTCAATCTTAAGACCGTGAGCTACTTCTTGAACACGGGCATTTATTTTGTCTGGCTCTATTCCTAAATTTTCCATTCCAAAAACCAGTTCGCTATCAGAGTCAAGATTAAAAAATTGAGTTTTAGGATTTTGAAAAACTGAGCCTACATCTTCTGATATTTCATAAACTGGTGTTTTGGCAATTTCTTTTCCTTTAACAACAACAGAGCCAGAATATTTTCCTTCTGTGAAATGTGGAATCAATCCGTTGATGCACTTGGTTGCAGTTGTCTTACCGCAGGCACTTCTTCCACAAAGAAGGACAAATTCCCCCTTTTTTATTTGCAGGTCAAGGGAATTTAACTGTTCTTCACCTGTATTTCCGTAGGAAAATGACAGGTTTTCAAATGTTATCATAAAATCCCCCCTTCTTAAAGCAACACAAAAGCAATAATAACAAGTACAATAGCGACAAAGCAGAGTATATAATCCTGTATATGGAACTGCATAGATACGGCACAGGTTTTAGGGCGTGGATTATCTATACCACGTGCAGTAATAGCCTGACTTAATTCATCTGCTGTTGTCGAGGCTGATAACATGAGCGGTACATAGATATACTCCAATTTTTGAAAAACACCATGTACATTTCTCAATTTCATCGCATCGCTGATTGCCTGTTGTTCTTCACGCAAAGTAGGGAAGTAGCGTACTGTGATTGCTAACGGTATAATTACAGTCTGAGGTAAATGCCACCTTTGCAATGCGTGCATAAGCAACCGAATAGGTGTCGTCTGAACGAGCAAAGTTGCTAATGTTACGCAGGGAAGCAACTTGCGGAAAGTAATGACGACAATATTCAGCGAAGTTAATATAATTTCCGGGCAAAATGGCAGCAAAAAGTATTTAATTGCAAGTAGGGCTATATATGTAACCGCGCTTTTTAGGGCAGCCTTATAAACGCCACATAACAACAGGAGAATAATTAAAGCTGCCATTACAATTATTTCAGCCCAGACATAACTATTTGTAAAAACATAAATATTGATCCCCAACAGCAGGAGAATTTTGGTTCGTGGGTCAAGAACCAAAATTCCCTTTTTCATTGTACCCATTAAACGATTCCTGCCTTTTCAAAATGCTTTTTTAACATTTTGCGTCCAATTAAAGTTCCGATAAAACCGCCAACAAAAGCAACCGCCAACATTCCAATAAATGAGCCAACTGAGATCATAGACTGTAGCCCTTCCACATACTCTACACCCATACCCATTTCTTCAATGGATTTCATATAAGATTCTTGAAACAGCCACATAGGTAAAGGAGAACCAATAAAACCAATCGCAGAAAAACCGCCAGCTAATGCAATGCCTTTGAAGGATTTATATCCGAATATTTTTCTTGCAATTTCTCCCAGAATGCCGGCAACAGCAAATGTAACGATAATCACCCATGTGCATTCTCCTGTCGCAAAAAACAGGATACCGCTGATAATTGCAAGAAGGAGAGCAGATCCTATTTTAGGCACTTTTGCCAACAAAAGAGTAAAAAATGCTCCGCCGAACAGACCTGCGATTCCTGGCCAAAGCAGCCAAAGGACTGGTGTGATTCCCACAGGAAGCATCACTACCATTGCGATGGCCATATACAATGCTGAAAAAATCCCAATGTTCACTAAGTCTTTGACTTTAAGTTTGTTGTTTTCCATAATACTCTTTATCCTTTCCTTGTGTTTTATAATTTCCAAGAGGACGCTGTCTGCCGTATTTTTACAAACCTACGGTAAATGCCATCCTGTTGAAGCAATGTTTCATGTGTCCCCTGTTGGACAACATGCCCGTTATCCAGAACGATAATCTGGTCGGCATCCTTGATTGTGGAAAGCCGATGGGCAATGATAATCAGCGTTTTGCCACATGTTAGTTCGTTGATAGCTGTCAACAATGCGTGCTGGTTTTCAGGATCAACACTGGATGTGGCCTCATCCAAAATGATAATAGGAGCATCCTTTAGGATTGCTCTAGCAATAGAAATACGTTGCTTTTCACCACCAGATAGTGTTGAACCACCTTCACCAACAATTGTCTGATATCCATTTGGTAATTTTTCGATAAATTCATTGCAGCATGCTCGACGTGCCGCCTCAACAACTTCTTCATGCGTGGCAGTAGGTTTCCCAAATTTTATATTGTTTTCTATAGTATCGTGAAACAGGTATACCTTCTGAAACACAATGCTCATCAGTTTCATCAATTCCTCAAACTCTATTTCTTTGATATTTTTGCCACCAATCATAATTTCGCCTTGCTGCACATCCCAAAATCTTGTAATCAAATTACATAGTGTCGTTTTTCCAGAGCCAGACGGTCCTACAATAGCCGTTACTCGATGTTCTGGGATTTTTAATGTAACATTCTGAATGATGGGACGATTTTCATAGCCAAAGGATATATTATGAAGTTCAATATTATAATTCTGTATTCTATCTATGGTGTCATTACCTGACATCTCCGGAATTTCCAATACAGACTCAACTTGACTAAGAGCAGTATCTACAATTCGTAGCAGAGCAATATTAGAGGCAAGTCCATCCATCTGTGAGTAAACAAGAAAAGCTGCGAAAAGGAACATAACACAAATAGGAAATGCCATTTCTTGTCTTACATAGAGCAATGCGGAAATCAATACTACTCCACAGCTCGCCAGTCGAAATATGTATCTGTAAAAGCTGATTGGCCAGATCGCTGTATTTTCCAGACGAATGTCTGCTTCCTGTTTTTTATGGAATGCTTCTTTTACTCTGTTCAAACCATCCCGCCCTGTTCCAAAAAGGCGCATAACCATATTTCCCTGTATGAATTCCAAGGTTCTCTCTGTCATCTCTTCCTGAGCCTGAAAACGTACTGGCATTACTTTTTTTGCGTTTTCTTGAACGACACGGAGCAAAAGAATTCCGATTCCAAGACCCGCTAATGTAATAAGCCCTATTCTCCAGTTAAAAAGAAGCAGTACAAAAGTACAAACCGCAGCATAGATCAGGCTGCCCAAAATGTTTTCTACAACAGACATTGCCGAGGATTCCAAAGCATTCATATCTGTAGTCATTGCCATCTGGATTTCACCGAGGTTCTTTTCGCTGAAATAACCCATCGGCGCTCTCTTTAATTTTTCGCCAGCCTCCAAACGCTTTTCATAAAAGACATCGTAGCTGGAACCAGATATATGTTCAGTTATCTGATACTTACAAATAATCTTACCGGTAAGGCCCACAAGTAAAATCGTAGCAGCAACTCCAATTTTCTGTTGGGTAAGGGTATTGATAGAAAAAGAAATATAAAGTATGGCAAATAAGTCCATTGCGGAAAAGAAGGAGTGCAATAGGCTGATGATAATGCCTATTGTAACTTTGTGGCGATATTTACCCGCCATAGTCAAAATTCGTTTCATGGTTTCAAGCATTGCAATCACCTCTTTTCCGCTCTGAAGTTAATATTGTCTCGTTCCACAGCCGCTTATAAAGCGCGCAATTTTTTAATAATTCGCTTTGTTTTCCTTCAGCCACAATCTTTCCTTGATCTACAACAACAATCTTATCTGAATTTTCAATCGTTTCCAGACGATGGGCAACTACAATAAGCGTTTTGTCTTTTACCAACTCATTTATAGCTTCTTCAATGTATACCTCATTTTCTGGATCGGCATAGGCACTTGCCTCATCCAGAATTACAACATCTGCTGGCTTTAACATTGCGCGGGCTATCGTGATGCGTTGTCTTTCTCCGCCAGAGAGTTTTCCTCCTGCATCTCCGACCAAAGTATCGTATCCATATTCCATTTTGCTGATAAACTCATCACATCTGGCCGCTTTTGCTGCGGCAAGGACTTCCTCATCGGTAGCACAAGGGTTTCCCATTCGAATGTTTTCCTTGATACTAATATTGAAAAGAAAGTTATCCTGTGACACAAAACTAATATGTTTCATTAACTGGCTTGTTGGAATATTGCGAATATCTTGGCCTCCATAAATGATGTGACCGCTAGTTACATCCCAAAAGCCCGCCATCAATTTTGTTATGGTTGACTTACCTGAACCAGATGGCCCTACTATGGCCGTTTTTCCACCCGGCACAGGGGAAAAGGTTATATCATGCAGCACTTCTTTCTTATCATATCCGAATGAAACATGCTCAAAATGAAAGCCATCATCTGTTAGCAAAACTTCTTTTGATGGCCGCACCAGTTCTTGTTCATCAAGAAAATTTCCTACTTGCCGGATACTGGCATCAACAACAGCAAAATTATCAGCATAATACGTTGCTTGAATCAGCGGACCGGCAATTCCAAGGGATAAAATAAGGCATGTAATATAAATAGAAAAACTGATACTTCCTTGCATAAGAAGATACGCTCCAACGGGAATACCTCCCACAAGGGTAGCAGGAATTACCGTTAAACCAAGTGCTGAATATAGCCAGGTATTTTTCCACCAATCCAATGTCGTATCATGGTAATTCTTCACAGCATCAGAGAATTTTTGGAATGATTTCCCTGTTTGGCTGAAAGTCTTGATTACTTCAATTCCATTGACATACTCAACCAAAGAGCTGTCCATGTTGCTACTGGCTTCAATATATCTATCAGCTCTATTCTTATAGTCTTTCATTTGCCCCATTAAGAGTAAAAAGCCAATAGGAATCACAATCATACAGGCCAGTGCCATACGCCAGTCCAAAATGAAAAGTAAAATAATAATGCAAAGCGGTGTGAAAACATTTGCTGTAATCTCTGGCAACATGTGAGCTAAGGGCTGCTCTAATTTGTCAACAGTATCTACAACCATCGCTTTTAACTTACCTGATGGGGTATCAACCATAATTCCCATAGGAACACGCATCATTTTCTCAGCCAGTTTGCATCGAATATTCCCTAAGATATGATAAGCTACCCTGTGAGCTTTCAAAGAGGAAACCGTATTAAACAACATTTTAAGAGTCTCGCCTAACACAGCAATTCCCACATAGCAAAAGATGCATTCTGCCGTTAATGTGTTTTGGATTAATCCCGATAAAATTCCTGCGAGCGCAAAATAGGGTGCCATTCCACACAATACCCCAATCACAGCCAATAGAATAGCTACCAACATTTTGCCTTTACATCCGCTTGTAAAAGAATAAATCCAATACAAGCTACCCTTTACTTTCACAGTCCATCCCTCCTATATAAGCTAATGATTTTGGTTAGCATTAACTAACCCATAAAACAGAAAAATTTTAGGACGATAACGCCCTAAAATTCAGTGCAGTCATTTATTATGTGATTTTCAGAAGCCAAGAACTTCTTGCATACCAGGGTAAAGCATTTTACCGATGAAGTCCAAATGTTTCAGTGCCTGTTCTCTTGTATACTCATGTTTAATTGTTTCACAAAGAGCGGTGATAAATGTGGTACACAATATATGAAGTTCATTATCTGTTATTGTTTTATGGGGAAGTCCTCGCTTTTCAAGTACGCCAAACAAATCAATAACTCCTTGCATTTCGATTTCCACAAGACGCTCCTGAAAAGATTCATAAGGTGTACCTTTTGAACAAACAAGTAATAATCGAAAAACATCATAATTGTCATACATGAAGTTAATAGATTCCCTGTTTTTTTCCGTTCTGAAATCGTTAAAATTTTTGAGGAAATCATCGTCACTAAGCCGAGTATATGTTTCTTCCATAGAAACATCGCACATCTTCAAAAAATCACTCGTGACCGGTTCTACCATTGCAGTAAACATAGCCTCTTTACTTGGAAAATGGCGATATATCCCCGCAGCAGTAATCCCAGCACTTGCTGCAATGTTTTGCAATGATGTTTTTTCATATCCTTTTTTCAAAAACTCCTGCTTGATAGATGAAAGTAATCTCCTATGTGTATCAGTTTTATCTCTTGGCATAATACAACCCTCATATTAAGCTAATCATATTAGCTTACGTTATTTACTATATCATAGTTGTCCATAGAATTCAAGAAAAAGATATAAGTATTAAGATATGCGCTGATTTTTATGTCTTCCAAATACATAGGGAAAATCGATTTATCATATATTTTCAAATTTCATTTTGTATTCATTTGAATGAAATTATGAATATCTTTAGCAACATGTCTCCACTCAGGATCTAACATCATATCATGACAAATCTTTTCATATATAATAACTTTTGCTTTAAAAAACCGTCCTGCATCAATAATAGTTGATAAAGGTATGCATTGATCGTTATACGATCCTAAAACTAATGTTTTATATTTCCATACATAATTTGGTGGAATATTTCTACGGACTATCAATAATTCGATTTCCTTTGGTTCTCTTTGAAACATAGAGAGGTATTTTCGTATTAATTTTTCATCCATCCGATCAGAAAAATAAAATGTCGATGCTCTTTTTAATATATTATGTAAATTGATTACAAATACATTTCGCATTCTTTTAATAACCGGTCCGGGAGCTATAAATATGACTCCTGATAATTTCGGCGAGAATTTAGAAATATATCTCTCAACAATAGAGGATCCTAAAGAATGACATATAATATATCGTTTACCTTGAATAGATTCTAGAATATTATTTAAGCTTTCAATATATCCATCTATTTTGTTGTTTCCCATATTCATATCACTAGCTTCAAAACATGTTACGTTATACCCTTTATCACTGAAAAAAGAAACAAAATTTTCTTTCCAGCACCACGTTCCATGGTAAGCTCCATGTACAAGAATCACTGTAGATTCATTTCTTATATCTAGTTTATTTAACTCTTTTTTCTTCATTTTTTACTCTCACATTTATAAAACAGTTAGTTTTCGACTGCTCTCTTAATACCTTGAGAGCAGCCGTTCTAATTATCACTCATCAAAACAATCATTTACAATGTATTACAAATAACTTTTGTTCTGTAGAAAACTTGCTAGGATATACTTCCACCTTCCCAATTTTTTCATTATTAAAAACTTTAAGCCATTCATCTGTAGTTCTAAATATTCTTTCTTGTTTCAAATCAGTATCACTGGTATTTTCCATCATAAATACCTGAGAAACCAGCATTTCTAATGATTCTTCGACTTGTTCAAGTATAAAAATTGTTCCCCTTGGGCGCATTAAATTTAACATTTTATCTACTGTATATCGTATTTTTTTCGAATTATTTAACACACCGTTAGCAATAATCACATCTACTTGCTCTTGAAAATCAATAGAATTTATATCTACCTTGGCGTATAACATATTTGGAATAAAGCAATATCTTTTCATAGCTTCCCTTAAGAAAACTTGGGAAACATCTGTAAAGTAATATGCTATATTGGGATTGCCTTTAACTAGGGGTAACAAAGTATCTGTTGTTGCACCAGTTCCTGCACCCAACTCTAATATTTTTATTGCTTTATTTTTCTGCCCTAATTCTTCCATTCTTTCATAGATATAAGCATTTAAATATTTAAAGATATATGTATCCTTATATAATGCATTAGCATAATCAAATTTCCCCTCCGGAAACAAGATATGCGTAGCATTAATTTTTCCAGAAAAAAGCTCTGGTAATGCTTTTATGTTTTTAAGTAGATATTCATTTGCTAATTCGCTACATAATTTTCCATTCCACAATTTAAGCATTTGTTTCCAAACTTCATAGAACAAATTATCAGTTACCTGTATACATAGCGCGAATTTCCCCTCTAACTCTATAAGAAACCCATATTCTTTAAGCGTCGTTAACCATCTTCTTAAAATACTTTCTTTTTGAGGAATGACTTTTATTTTACCCTTTATTTCTTGATAAGTATAATATTTATACGTGTCCACGAAAATGCCCTGGCTTTTCATAAAGCAAATCATAGCATAAAGAATACTTTCTTTTCTTTTATATAATGCAAATTCTAAATAATTTTGATTTTCTTCGAAAAATCTCATGTCAATATTTTTACTATCCTTATTATTCGATATGCTTTCAACAGATTCTTGAAGTATATCATCGCCCACCTCATTAACTAGAAGATTTGCCAAATCCAACGAGTGTTTTTTGTCCATACACGTATAATGATTTCCGTTGATCACTCTTTTTTCAATATTACCAAGTAATACATCTTTCCATTTTTCTGTAAGTTCACTAATATTCTGATATAAACCTCCTTTTTCATTTACATAACAATACGTAACATCTCCCAAATACAAATTAGGTACGATCTGAAGAGCTTTTAAAGATTTAGCATATACAGGGAAAAGTTTTTTTAGCATTCTTTTATCGTTAGTTATCATTTGATACATATTTAGGCGTTGTTCTGATGTCTTTTGAATCATATCATTAATCTTCTCCTTGTCCTCTTGCGAATCCATAGAAGATACTAGAAGCGGATTATCTACACTTACTAAATTTTGCTCTTTTACATTTTTAAACACAGCATTCAGAACACTAACTTTTGTTATCCCTAAACTCTTTTCTGATATTCCTATACTCTCTAGGAATAAAAGTTCACTAAAGAATTCAGATTTAATATCTATAGGTATAGTTCCCCCCTCTATAATAACTACGCTATCAACATTAGTTCCTTGTTCAACTAACAATCTAGCCATTTCAATAATAATACTACCACTAAAACTATACCCGATTAATTGTACATTACTCCATTCGTGATTAATTATATATTTACTATATTGTTCAGCTAATTCTACTATCAATTTATTTGTATCTAATTGCATATATTGGGCATAATCTGCTATTCCAAAAGCAATAACACTCCTGGACTTCCACTTCGATAATTCTTGACCCAAATATAAGTAATTATCTATATTACCTAATGCTCCATGTACCAAAACCCTAACACTATTAGTATTTATATCATTGTATTTTTCTACATAGTATATGGAATTTACCTCTTGTTTTCCACTAGTATTTTCTCGGTCTTCTGAATAGTTCAATATCACTTTTGCACATCCAGAAACCGTTGGATTATTGATAGTTTCTTTGAGTAGCGTTTCAAAAGGAATATTTAGTTTTAATCCATCGCGCATTTTAGTTGTCGCTTGTGCAATGATTAATGAATCAGCTCCGTAATCATAAAAATTATCCTCTACCCCCAATTGCTTTATACCTAATATTTCTTTCCATATCGTAAGTAAAGTTTTTTCAAAATCATTTGCTTCGTTACTTTCAACTTCATGTTCGATCTTAATGCTAGTATTTTCAGGTATATATGAAAAAGCTATTCCAGTATCTATCTTTGCATTTGTAGTTAAAGGCAGTTTATTTAAATATATAGTGTTTTTAGGCTCCATATATTCTGGGATGTATTTAAGTATGCCTTCTTTGATTTTTTCCCTATTAATCATACTTAAATTTGATTTAAACTGTTTTATGAAAAATACTGTACCAAGATTATACAGTGCTGATTCTATTGGCGGAAATATTTTTGTTTCTGATGTCGTATCACTTTTATCTAATATTTCTTTCCAACAGTTTGGCGATACAAAAAAGATATCTTTTCTAATTTCATCTTGTGGTTCTACCATCATTAATGCCTGTGTTGCCATAATCCAAGGTTCGTCTTTTATTGGTTCGGAAAATAAGAGATATCCTTGCGGAGCAATTAAATCTTTAATTATATTAATACTTTTTTGAATATCTTTAACATTTTCCAGTACATAAGCACCTATTACAATATCAAAATAATTTGGTTCAAACCCCTGCTTTGTATAATGCTCATCCACATTAAACTGTCTGATAATAACTTTATTATTATTTTTAAATAATCTTTTTGCCGCAGGAAGGAAATATTGGGCAATATCAGTAAAATAATACTCATAATCAGCATCGCTTAATGCTTCTATTACTGGAATTGTAGTTGCTCCTGTTCCTGCACCAATTTCTAATATCCTAATTTTCCTTCCAGGATTTCTCTTTATATACTCTGAAATAAAGCAACAATAATACTGAGTAACAACTTTTGATGTAGCGTTTGTAACATATAAAGCTTGTGTATACTTGTTCGATCCTTCAGGGTATAAAACACTTACCGGATCCACCTTTCCTCTTAAAATCTCCGGAAGTTGTTTTCCCGCATCATAAAGGTAGCTCATAAAGCTAATATCTCCATACTCTTCCTTCCAATTTGCAAATACGCTTTGTCCAAGTAATTCATATTCAGTTTCAGAATAATATCTTGTCATAAAATATTGACCATTTTTTTTATAAATATAACCATTCTTCAACAATACATTAATCCAACGTAATAACAGCCAACGATACTTTATATTAATTTCCTCATTGTTGATTATTTCTTCGAAAGTGTAATACTTATCAAAACATCCAATCTTTTCCAGTCCACGAAGAATAGAAACAAAAGCAAATTCGTCCCTTTTTGCGAAATCATCAGAAAAATCTAATTTGATTAATCGTTTTTCATAGTTTAAGTTTACATTTTTAATATTTTCGCACAATTTCTTATGTTTTAAAATTATTTCTTCTTTTTCTTCTAAATCAACTGGTTTAATTTCTATCACTGCTTCTATAGGAAGTTCCTTCTTCTTTGTGTTTACTCTTACTATAGCTCGATTAATACCCTTTTGTTTCACTAATGCATTCTCTATTTCTCCTAATTCTATTCTGTATCCATGAACTTTTACTTGTCCATCCTTGCGCCCTATAAATTCAATTTCACCTGTGGGCATATATCTTCCAATGTCACCCGTAGCATATACTCTACAATTATGTATTTTACTATAAAAAAATTTTTTCTTAGTAAGTTCAGCATCACCTATATATCCTTTGGCTAAACCTTCGCCGGCAATCAATAGTTCACCTGGGCACCAATCAGGGCAATCCTCTCCATCTTTATCTACCACAAAAAATCTTTGATTACTAAGAGGGCGACCATATGGAATACTGCTCGGAAAAGTTTCATCCAGTTTATATTCATGTGATATAGACCATATAGCAGCTTCCGTTGCCCCTCCCAAACATATAATCTGTTCATTTTTATTATAACCGAGAATCTCCCTTGGCATCTCTTTTGGAATCCTATCACCAGATAAAAGGCTCAATCGAATTGGTTCCTTATATATTGGTTTATGATCTTTTAAATATAATAAATAAAGGCTCCTTAAAGCAGGAACAGAATTCCAAATTGTAACATTATACTTATTAATTATTTCAAACCAACATTCCGGATTCATATAATTTGCATCATCGACATATGCAATTGCACCTCCAACAGATAACAAACCGAATATATCATACACTGATAAATCAAAATTTAATTTTGACAATGCTAATATGCAATCCTTATAGGTAACTTTATATGTATTATTAATATCACAGATAGTATTCCAAGCCGCACGGTGAGATACTATCACACCTTTTGGTGTTCCAGTTGTTCCAGATGTAAAAATGACGTAAGCCGGTTCTTCTACATTCTGTTCGGCACAGTTGAATTTTTCTCTATTAATAAGCGTAAGTGTATCAAGATCAATGCATCTTTCTTTACAATTTAATACTACGTCCGTTGTTTTCAAAATGATTTTACTATTACATTGTTCAATAATACTTTTTGTTCTGTTTATAGGAGAATTTATATCCATCGGCACATAAACTCCGCCAATAATTAGTACTCCCAAAACCGCCCCAATCTGATACCTGTTTTTGGGTACTGCAATTATAACTCTATCCCCTAATCCAACGCCTTCTTTTCTCAAAACTTCTGCTATACTAATAGATAATATTCGTAATTCTCTATACGAAACCTTCCCAAACGCATCGTATATAGCTGGATATTCGGGATGTTCTTTTGAAATACGCCAAAAATCTTCAAATAGTAATTTTTCTTGAAATGCTGCTTGCTTGCTATTGACGAGATTCCTACGCTCTTTTTGAGTGACTGGCAAATCAACAGTCAGTCTATGCTGCCACAAATCAAAGTCTTCAGTTAATTGGGCAAGACTTCTTTGGAATGTTGCAAACATGTCTTCGACAATCCCGTTTTTAAAAACATTCTTTCTTACATCCCAATTTATTTGTAGTCCAAAATCACCATCCATTGCTTGACAGTCTATAAACACTTGCGGTGTTTGAGAAATGCCTTGTCCCTCATATTTTCCCTTTAAAGTATTTTTTATTACTCCAATAGCACTTGTAAATACAAACGGCATACTGGCATTTTCTCTGCCTTTTGATTTAGCTATATCTCGAATAACATCTATACCTGAATATCCACAGTGATCCAAACTTTCGAACAAATCCGCATTTATTTTTTGTACTCGTTCATAGTATTTACCTCTTATATTCTCTACTTCAAGTAATACAATTTTTGTAAAATCTCCAACGATTCTATTAACCTCCTCATTTGGAGTATCTCTATTTAGCACTGTCAAATTAAGGCATATATCTTTATTTAAACTCCATTTTTTCAAAACATCGCTATACACAGTCAATACGGCTGCTGTTGGTGTGACATTGAATGTATTACAAAAATGTTTAAATTTCTTCCATTTTTGTGGAGCTATATTTAAGGAATGACGCTCAAATTCCACATTTAAAACATGTTCAGAATCATTTGTTATTTGTGGAAGAGTAGGCGCCATAAAAAACTTCTCTATCCTATTCAACCAAAATAATTTGTCCTCTTCATATTTTTGATATTTTTTTCTACGTTCTTCATATAATACATAATCTCTAAATGTAATTTTGGTGGTTTCAGTTTTTCTATTTTCGAAATAAATATCCTCAAATTCTTTCAGAAGTTGCCATATACTAGACCAATCTGCAATTAAAAAATCCATAGAAAAGTGAAGTATAGACTTGTCTTTATGCTGAGACACTGCTATTTCAAACATTGGCCATTTTTCAAGTGGAAAAATTTTGTTTTCCATATTCTTTCTTAATTCATCATAACTACTTTGATCACTTTGTACATTAATTTTCTGTACTTTGAAATACGGATTTTTTTTGAGTACCTTTTGATAACCAGCCTTATAAATAACTGTCCGTAATGCGTCATGCTCATTAATCAATAAATTCCATACTTGCTCAACCTTATCTGCATCCAACCTTTCGTATACAAACTCTTGGTAAATATGGCAAGCTGTATTACCATAATCAAAGTAGTCTTCTCTTCCTAAAAGATAAGCTGATTGTACCTCTGTCAGCGGGAAAGCTTCATACCGATTTTCGTAATCATGGATAATTGATAAATCTCTCCCCGCTTTTTCCAAATATTCCATAATCTGAGGTTTAAATTTTTTTAAATTAGCCAACATATTATCTGATAATGTATTTGCACTTGCTTTATACTTTAGTTTTCCGTTCTCAGTCCATAGTTCTATTCCGGCATCACTGCATTTTTTTAACACTTCTTTAAAGTTTTTCATAGCTGGTCTCCTTTCCAACATTATCTTCATAATTTGAATTATCCTTATTATTATTTTACCCGGCCGAAGTAAATAAAATGAATATGCAATAATCCTTGTATATTAGTCCGCTATTAAATTAATATAATTAAAACAAATCAGAATCGCCATATATTAACTTTTATGAATTTTACTATCTACGTTATATTTCACCTTCCTCTGTCTTTTTTAAATCATTAGTTGAGCAGTCATATAAATTAATACATATATTAGGAGACTCACTGATTCTCTCAATTAGTCTTTTGTCCCATGCTTGATATTCCCACATAGACAATCTATTTATTGGGGGACGTTTATTTTGTTTAATCAAAATATCTGCCATTATCGCAAGGATTTCTCCTGTTAATGAAGAGGCATCTTTAGCTTTTAATATTACTGTATAATTTTTCGTGACTCTATCAACTTCTCCTTCGGCTGTTACAATAAATCCACAAACACTATTTCTATCATAATCAATCATAGATGCGTTGCACAAATCCTCAATTGTTTGTTGAGGATTATTTTTATAATTATCTCTTGCTTTCATTAATACACGATAAGTCAAATTATTTTCGATAGCAGTATAAAATTCAGCATATTCAAGTTTCAAGAATTCACACACTTCTTGGGCTTCTCTATCAAAATAAGGTAATAACATACAATGCTTATTTAATATAGGTAGAAATTCATTCTCCTTTACATTATTGTAAAGCAGTTTCCCTTTTTCATACTTTACCATTGATAGGTTATCTGAAAAATTAATTCCATCCAAAAAATCTTTGGCAGATCTTCTTGAAAAAATTCCGTTTCCCAGATAATATAGTTTGATTCCTTTTATCTTTTGAAATTTACTTTTCACAAAAACTGGAAGAGCTCCTGATAAGCCTGGCATGGATCCTACACCTTCGATGAAGATATTATTATTGACTGCTGCAAACCTTTGGATATAACTATTAAATTGAGGATCGATATAACTACACTTCTGTCTCTGAATCTCTTTTAATAATTTTTCAGTCATATCTTCTTTTATTCCCGTGCAATTGATAACAACTGAACATTTGTTTACAAATTCCTTTATAGTACATTCTTCGCACAAATTTACAGCCTGAAACAAAACACCTTCATATCTTTGAAATGTTTCACTTTTATATCGGCCTCCGACTAGCAAGTCTCTATGTCCTAAACCATATAATGTTTCAACAACATTATGCCCAATATCTCCATATCCTCCAATAATCCCTATCATATTTCTCCTTCTACCATTTCTGATTTTTCTGCTAATTTTTTCTCCAACATCTGTGCCATTTGATCTAAATGAGGGTTTTCAAATATATCTGTTAGTGAGATTTCTACACCATAAACTTTTCTTAATTCAATTAATAGTTTTGTCGATAATAAACTATCTCCTCCTGCTTCAAAAAAACTATCAAATTTTGAAAAACTAGAGGTTCCCAAAATTAATTTCCATAACTCTGCAAGCTGTTGCTCATTGTTTGTCAGATTCTCATTACTATCAAGAACAGGTTGCTGTTGCTGGATTATAGAGAGTATTTTGCTTCTATCTATTTTTCCATTTTCATTTAACGGGAAGTCAACAAAATAATAAATCTCTTCAGGAATCATATAATTTGGTAGATTCTGTCTCATAATATAATTCATATATTCCTTCCAATTTTCGGTATTCTCTGTATTTGATGTAGCTTTGATATACTCCATGCCATCTATTCCTGAGGCTTCTGCATTTTCTATGGTAAATCCATTATTCTTTAAAATTTTGTTCCATTCTGTAATTTCTAAAAATGTCTTTTTATTCCAAATCTCTCTTGTACTTTCCAAAACATAAGATGTCACAACAGCCATTGCATCTTCTTTTGCGCATTCAATTAACATAAGTTTACCTGAGTTCCTCAGCAGCATATTAGCTAATCGAATCCCGTAAGATTTATCATCAAACTGATGTAACGTGTTAACTGCAACTACCATATCGCATGTTCCGATATACTTACTTTCTATGTTTCCTTCCCGAATAACAGAGTATTTATACTGATTGCCTTCAATTTCGTTATTTTTGGCCATATTTAACATTGCAAGTGATGTATCGAAAAGAACATATTCCTGATTCTTTGTATTATTCGCTAAATATTTAGTTACTTCACCGGTACGTGCTTGCAATATCCCAATTCTATTTTTCTTTTTAGATTTATTTATATTTTCACTGATTCTATCTATAAATATTTTTGTCCCTGTGCTTTCCAATGCCAAGTATTCAGGATTAAGCTCTGAATGATTTAAAAGTTCCTTGGTATCTATTCTCCCGCTCAAGATATCTAAATACATTGGAATTTTGGAAAATAATACATTCTTTAAATCTAAATCTAATTCTCCTGTCTTTAATTCTCTCTCCTTTTTTTTCCAGAAATTATATAAAGGCTTCATCTCCTTGCCTATATCATTTCCTCTTATTTCCAATAAATTTAACAATTCTATCAAAAATTCTTTTATAGTTGCTTCCCTTCTAAGAGCTACCCCATCCACCGTTGCATTTATTTTTTTTAATTGAATATTTGATCCGTTTACGTTTGGTAAAGAAGGTTTTATAGCGACTACCAAATGTGGTCTGCCGTTTTTATTAACAATCAGAGCAATATCATTATCCACTTCTTTGCACTGTAGAATAGTATTTTCTATTTCTTTTAGCTCAATCCTATATCCATTTAATTTAATTTGATGATCCAGCCTTCCCAAAAAAACTAGATACCCTTCCTCTGACAATTTCACTAAGTCTCCAGTTTTATACCATCTCTCATTTTTATATAAAACAAATTTTTCTCTTGTCAGTTCTTCTTCATTAATATACCCCTTCGCTATTCCGACTCCACCAATCCATAGTTCTCCAGGTATTCCTGGCAAGCATTCATTTCCTTCTGTATCCATAACAAGTACTTTTTGATTAACTAAAGGATATCCATAGGGTATAGAATTCCATTCTTCTTTTATGCTATCTATAATATAATATACAGACCATATTGCCGCTTCTGTAGCTCCGCCCAACGAAACAAATAAACATTCTTTTGTCAAATCACGTGTTTTCTTATATAACTCTATAGATATCCAATCCCCAGACAATAAAACTTTTTTTAAAGGAAGTATTCTTTTTTCTGCCTCGGCAACTGTTAATAACATTTCATAAATAGTTGGTACAGAATTCCAAACTGTTATTCCTTCTGTCTCAATCCACTCAAGCCATTTATCCGCATTTTTTCGTTCCTCCTGCTTGGGAATAACAATAGTACCACCTACAGAAAGCATTCCAAAGTAGTCATATACTGACAAATCAAAGCTTAACTCTGATATTGCAAAGCATTTATCCTTACTTTCAATATGAAATCTTGTATTGATGTCATTTATTGTATTGACAGCGGATTCATGTGTTATTTCCACACCTTTTGGCTCCCCCGTAGTACCTGACGTAAAAATGACATAGGCACTCTCTTTTATATCACATTTCACAAATCCACTCGCTTTTTCCATAGTAGTTAGATGGTTAACACAGATAGTTTTCGTACCTTCTATATCTTCAAACGAAGCTGATGACGTTTCTATTATTTTTTTAATATTAGACTTTTGGCAAATTTTCTTTTTTCGTTCAATAGGCCAATCTATATCCATAGGAACATATACACAGCCTACTGATAAAACTGCCAGTGTCGCTACAACTTGCCATACCCCTTTTGGAAGTGAAATTGCTATATATTCTTTTTTCGTTACCCCATATTTTTTTAACAACTGAATTAGTTTTAAAACATAATCTGCTAAATCCGCATATGTTATTTCTTTGCGTTCTTCTTCAAACCATATAACGGCAATATTGGTTGGATAATGTGCTGCAACTTCAAAAAATTTTTCATGCAGAGATTGTTGTTTTCTATTTTTATCTGTATCTATTGTTGTATACTCACAATTTATCATAACTTCTCCTTAATTTTTATATATTACAATGTTCTAAGTCAGGACTATTAATAACATTTTGAATTTTTTGAACATAGACCTTCATCATTTCTTGCATATCTTCGTATAAAAATAAATCTTTCACATAATCAAAAGACAATTTTAAGCTCCCTAGATCATCTCTTACGTGATGATCTAACATAACCTGGGGAGTTTTACTTAATGCATATACTTCATGAAATTTCGATTTTTTAACGGCAGATGTTCCATCCAACATGCAAGTATATACAATAGGTAAAATTGCTTTTCCCACACTTCCTTTTCCTAAACGCTTTATCAATTTTGTTCCGTCATATTCTCTGAACTGCACTAAACGCCAAAACTGATTTTGTACCTTTTTTGCATCTTGAAGTACGCTAGCACTCTCCATGCTGCAGTATGTCACCAAGCCTACATTCGTAAATTCTCCAATCACCTTGTCAATATCTTTACTTAGAGGAATTCTATTAAAAAGTGTCACATCCAATATTAATCGCTGAAGCTGAAATTTCTCACAAATTGTTTTCATAAAAAATAGGCAAATTGTTGCTGCAGGCGTTAACCGATATCTTTTAATCACTTCATAAAACTGTTTTGTCTCCTCCAAGGAAAAAGTATATTCAATTCTCGCAAACTTTGGTCTTACGACATCTGTGATTGGAATCCTAGTATTTAATGGATCCAAAACCATAGATTTTATTTTTTCCATCCAATAGGACTCTGCTTGATCTTTTAATTTATAATCATAATTTTTCAGTTGTTCCATATAACTTTTAAAGGTTAATTGTGGAAATTCTAATACTTGTCCAGAATATAATTCAAAGATCTCATCAATTAATTTCTTAGCACTCCATGCATCTAAAATCAGGCAATCAAAACTTATGTGTAACACATCATTTCCTTCTTTCGCCTTTCCTACTTCCAAATGAAACATAGGCCATAAATGAGGGTTATAGTTATAATTCTCCCATGTTTCTCGTACTTTTTGTCGCATTTCAAAATTCGTATATGAATACACCGGAACTCGGTATCGTGGTAGTTTGTCCAGTATCATATTGCTCTTATCCTTTGATACCACCATTCGTAATGCATCATGTTTATCAATTAAAGTATTAATGGCCATTTCTAATCGCTTTATTTCGATATATGATGATTCGTATTCAATATAATAATGCGCATTCGTATTTCCAAGCTCACAGTCTGTCTCCTCTCCAATCAAGTATGCCGATTGGAGCGGAGATAAAGGAAATTTGTTTTTTTCAGTCCTTTTAAAAAAATCTATAATTTCTAACTTATTGGCTCTCAATTCTTCCACTAGTTCTTTAGAAATTAATTCTTTTTTACATTTATATTTTAATATTCCATTTTCTTCCCAAACATAGATTCCCTTTTCCCATAAATCGTTTAAGAATTTTAAAATATCCGAATCAAAAACTTTTTTCATCTTATTCCCTTTCGCAAACTTGCCCCAACTCCTTGCCAGTGATCAGTTCTATTTTTTGTTTTGATACTACTTGCGAATAGCCAAATTCCTTTGTCATTTGATTCCACTGACGAGCACATAGTAGTTCTTTCTGTCCTATGCTTATTTCAATCTTTTCCTCTACAATTTGCTTATAAACTTTCATCAAATCCTGCTGTATAGCCATTGGCCATACAGCAGTAAGTATCTGCTCAAATGTTTTATTCTTATTTGCTTCAGAAAGTATATATCCTGTATTTTGATAAACATTCTCGGGAAATATTACATTTAAGGATCCATTAAGTGATGTATTAATCGGTATATACATCCTCGGATGCCAAATTAATGGACCAAATGTATCTTCTAAAGTAAGATGTCCACCGCTATAGAAAAAAGTAATTCTATGCAATAAATGCATATAATTGTTAGGATCTTCTGGTACCACTTCATTATTTATTTGCATACAAATAGGCACGCCGCCTAATTTACCTTGAAGGCATTGAAAAGGTCCTTCCGACACTCCATATTCTTTTATTTCTAATTTTTGAATATTGGACATTGACAATTGTAGTATCTTTATTAGCGGATATGAAACCTGTCCTGAAAATATTGCATCAATATATAGTAAATTATCCTGCTTATTAAGATACTTTGCACATTTGATAAATCTCTGTACATCTTCTAAATAGGGATATAAATTTCCAATATGATATATTAAATTTTTCTGACGTGCAGCTCTATAACATTGTTCCATGTCTTTTGGATGAGAGGGATGTTCCTGAATCACATGAATTCCTTTTTCTAGAAATTCCAACGCAATTTCTGTACCTTTTCCTCCAAACACTGATGTCTTAACTGCTATACATGCTAAATCTACGTCACTAGGTATTTCTTCTATATTCGTATATAATGGAATACCATATTCTGTTGCACATCTTTTGCTTCTATCGCTTCCAGCTCCAAGCAATCCTACTATGTCAAAGTTCTCTTTTCTTTCTCTTAAAGCTTTTAAATAAAGTTGCCCGAAAGTACTGCCACAAACTACAACCTTTAATTTGCTATTCATTATATCCTCCTAACCATCTTGTCATTTTCCTTGCTGAAGGGTTTTCAAATAAATCACCTAGTGATACTTCCCTAATTAATTCCTCTGATAACTTATTAATTAGTTTAATTGCTTGCAAAGAGTTACCACCCATTTCAAAGAAATCGCTATCCAAGCCAACTTCTTGATTTAATACATCTTTCCATATGCTCAGTACTTTTTCTTCTTCATGCGTTATTTGTTCTGTATTGGCACTACTTCCCTTTTTGTAAATAGGTATTTGCGCCACTAAGGCTTTTCGATTTATCTTTCCATTTTCTCCTAATGGGATTTCTAACATTTCTGAAATTACAGAAGGTATCATATACCTAGGTAAACACTGTAATAAATAATTACTAATTTCTGTATTTGTAAGCTGAGTAGTTTCATCTTTTATATAAAAAGCTATTAATGTGTCAACATTATCTATCACTTCTTTTATTACAATTGAAGTTTTAACACCCCTAACACTATTCAATGCAGCTTCAATTTCTCCCAGTTCTACTCTATATCCATTGATCTTCACCTGATGGTCTGTTCTTCCAAGGAACTCAATATTCCCATCACACCAATATCGTCCCATATCTCCGGTACAGTATAAGCGTTCACCAGTCTTTTCCCAGAATACAAACTTTTCTCTGGTTTTTTCTTCATCATTCAAGTATCCTAGTGCTACGCCATCTCCAGCAATGTAAAGCATTCCCGGTACCCAGTCCGGACAGTTTTCCATATTTTGATCCAGAACATAATATCTCTGATTAGCCAGAGGTTTCCCATAAGGTATACTTTTCCAATTTTGAGGGATGTTTTCTGGAATCTCAAAGCAGTTCGACCAGATGCTGGCCTCTGTTGCACCCCCTAATGCCTCAAGCTTAACTTCAGGGAATATACGGCGAATCCGGTCCGGTAAAGAAACAGGTATCCAATCACCACTCATCAAGATCAGGCGTAAGGACTGCTTTTTGACCAGCTTTCTATACTCTTCATATTCCACTTTCATTTCAACATATGCCGGAACACTATTCCAGAAAGTTATTTCTTCTGAATTTAACAATTCAATCCAGTGGGCGGGATCCTTTATCTTTTTAGGATCCGGGAGCACTAATTTCCCACCTGCTCCTAAAATTCCAAAGATATCATAAACAGAGAGGTCAAAATGCAGATTCGAGATGCCAAAAGCCGTATCCTTTTCTGTAATCTGGAACCGTTGATTTATATCCATTATGGTGTTGGCTGCGCTATGGTGTGTGATCATTACCCCCTTTGGCATTCCCGTGGATCCAGAAGTATAAATTACATACGCAAGGTCCTCAGGCGTATTCTTCTCTTTCAGAATTTCATGGTCACATTTCACTCCGCAAACAGGAATGCATTTCCATGCTTTCTTCCATTTGTTTTGCTCATCCTCAGCATGGTTCTGTACAAGAATGATTTTTGTATCACTGTCAGATAGAATCTTTTCTATACGTTCCTGGGGATTGTGAATGTCAATGGGAAGGTAAGCCGCACCTGCAAAAAGGATTCCATAAACAGCCACGATCTGTTCCCAGCCTTTTTCCATCAAAATGCCCACAGTTTCTCCTTTATTTACGCCTAACTGGCGCAGCTGTTCTGAAATATATAGTGCTTCTTCCTGTATCTCCCGATACGTCATCCTCCGGTTTGTGGAGACCAATGCCTCTTTGTTAGGCCACTTTTCTGCCGCTTCCCAAAAAAGGGCATCTAAAGTTTTGTCTTCAAACTTTACGCTTGTCTCATTTGCTTTATATCGTGCCTCTGAAATTTCTGCCGACACCAAACTAAACGTTGGCTTCTTCACGGTTTCCGGTCTCTTAGACAGTTTCTTTAGTAACCCTGTATATGCCTGGAACATTTCATCCAGCATTCCCGGATAGAAAAGCTCATCAACGGAGTCCCAGAATAAACAAAGTCCTCCATCCATTTCCACTACCTGATGATCCAGCCAAACTTGTGGTGTCTGAGAAATGTTGTAATGGAGTTTTCCAAGCCACTTTCCTTCATTCCACTGTTCAACGCCCAATCCGCTGGTGAATACAACAGGCATGATCGATCCTTGCGGATTCCCTTGTCTTTTTTTCAACTCACGTTCCAATTCGACCGCACTGTAAGAAGAATGCTCCATATCCTTCGAAAGCTGCTTCTGGATCGCCCTTGCACGCATTTCAAAGTTTTTGCCTTCATTATCATGGATTTCCAATAAGGTTAATGTTGTAAAATCCCCTACAAGCGCATTGACTTCCGGATGGATCTGTTTTCTATCGAACTGGGTAAGGTTAAGAGTAAAATCTTTATTGTTACTCCATAATCGTATTGTCTCTGCGTAAGCGCTGATCAGCAGCACAGATGGTGTTACTCCTATCTCTCCTGCAAGTTCTTTTAAAGTTTTCCATTCTTCTGGAGATAATCTATCACTGCGCCTGCAGAAACGCTGTTCAGTAATCTGCTTTTCCGTCTTTGCCAAAGGAAAATTGGGTGCTGGGGAGAAGTTGTCCGCTCTATCTTCCCAATATTTCTTATCTACTTCATAGGCAGACGAACGCTTTATCTCTTCCAGTCCCAGTACATAATCCCGGAAAGACAGATCGATTTCTTTGCCTGCGCAACCAGTTTTATATATTTCCGTCCATTCATTTAAGATGTGGAACATACTCCAGCCGTCAAAAATAAGGTTATCAAAGCTGATATGAATTCTTTGCCTGTCCTCTCCCAGTTCTGTGATCTCCACGTCAAACAACGGCCAGTTCTCTGTATCAATAACCTGGTGGGACATTTCTTCCCTTTTAGCATATAAAACCTGATCTTTTCCTGCTTTGTCCAGCGCATGTACATCTTGAATTTTGATCTGATAGTCCGGTACACTTTCCAAAATTTCCTGCGTTCCGTCCGGCCGGATAATCACCCTCATCATTCCATGTCGTTTAATCAGCATATTCCATGCTCTTTCCGCCTTTTTTATGTCCAGTTTCTCTGTATCCAATTCGAAATAGCAATGTGTAGCGACATTTCCCAGTTCATATAGGCCGCTTCTTCCAATCCAGTAGGCATACTGAACATCTGTCAGCGGAAATGGCTGATATCTATTTATGAGATCTGGCCGGATTTCCAGAGTGGAAGAAAGTTCATGTTCTGTTTGATCAATAACCTTTGCCAACGCCTTAATTGTTGGATTTTCGAAAATTGCTCCAATGGAAATCTTACAGTTAAAAATTTTCTGTATCTCAGAAATCAATCTTGTTGCCACTAGGGAATCTCCACCTAAGGCGAAATAATTGTCTTCAATACCAAGTGTTTTGTACCCAAACAGTTTCTCCCAAATAGCCAATAATGTACGTTCTGTTTCTGTAGCAGCACGTGAAAATCTTACTTCGACACGCTCTCCTTTGAAGGTTTCTTGTAATGTCTTACGATCAATTTTTCCATTTGAGAGAGTTGGAAGCTGGTTCATAAAATGATAATTCTGGGGTATCATATAGTCTGGCAGTTTGTCTGACAAATAGTTTTTAAGTTTGTCTGCATCATAATCCAGAAGGCTTCCTCTCTGTCTGCAGACAAATATAGCACTTCCATATCCTCTCATCTCCGCAAAGCGCTCGGTTAATCCAACCTGATCCAGATATTCTCTCCATGAGTCATAGTCAGGCATGATAATTCCCGTCTCTTTTCTTTTATCCTTGATATTAGAAAATCCATTTTCAAGGAAGGAAGCTGTAAATTCTTGTAAATAGATAGTATCTATGAACTCTGTCATAAGAAATACCCCGTTGGGTTTTAAGAAATCCGAGATTTTTTCCAATGCATCTGTCACATCTTGGTTCCGATGTAATGCGTTAGCAGATATCACAATATCGTATCTATGTTTTTGTATCTGCTGTTGATCGAGGCTTTTGTTTAGATCCAGTGTTTCATATTCGATTCCCTCAAATTCATAAAGCTCATCTTTCGTCTCCTGCAGAAAGTATTTTGAAGTATCTGCATAAGTATATGCTATAGAAGTATTCTCTGACTGAGCGGCTAACTTCTTTGTCATCCTTCTGTCTCGGGTACCGATCTCCAGGATCTGAATCGGCTCTTTCGTATTGATCCTGCAAAGCTGCTTTAATATGTAATCCAGGATTTCTCCGATTTTCTCATGTCCGGGAACCCTGCTTATCAATTTTGCAGGAGCAAGCGTTGGATCTTTTTCATAAAAAACATCCAACGGGCTTTCTTGTCCTGTTACAATCTTTTTGATATATGGTTTCAGCTTCTGCAGATATTCGTTTACTTCTGCCACATTTTCCGAAAAATGTATTTGCTTATCTGTCCGAACAAATTTCCCTTTCTCCTCTCTGAGGAAATCCTCTTTTAACAGAACTTCCAGCCAGCGGATGATTGTTTGTTTTTGTGTCTGGTCGATTGATACATCTGATAAAATCTCGTCTTTAGAGCAGGAGTTTTTATCGGATGTTATAATTTCCATTTCCTCTAATATAGCAAGCATGGTCTGAATACAGCATTGATTTCCGTAAGTTATAAATCTTTTATACGCTTCTTCCATCTCACTTTCCGGATTCCATTTACTCAAAACTTCAGTAACTTGCTCCCAAGTTTCGCCGAAAATATCTTGTCCTTTAATGCAAGAGACAATTCCAGAATCTTTTTCTAAAGGTGCGCCTATATAGGCAACCAGTGACTTATTTCCATTTCCATCAGAAAACGTATCTACAACCGCCTGGTCCACACCTTTGCATGTTCCAATTGCATGTTCAATTTCTCCAAGCTCAATCCTATGCCCACGAATTTTCACTTGGTAATCTCTTCTGCCAAGAAATTCTATCGTTCCATCCTGCCAAAACCTACCCAAATCACCGGTTCGGTACCATCTGCCCTTAGAATCCAAAATAAATTTCTGCTCTGTTAATTTACGGTCGCCTCTATATCCCTTTGCTACACCATATCCGCCAATCCAGAGTTCCCCGGGAACCCAATATGGACAGTCTCTGCCATATTCATCTACAATACGGTAGGACTGATGTTCCAGAGGCCGGCCATATGGGATAGATTTCCAGCCAGCAGGTATTGGCAGTTTTACATCCTGATAATTTGACCAGATACTTGCTTCCGTTGCTCCTCCCAAAGCGACAAATTCACAGGAATCTGTCAATGCAGCCACTCTTTCCGGCAGATCTAACCCAATCCAATCACCAGAAAGCAGCACAGTCCGTAAAGGCAATTTTTCTTGCAGGGCTTCCGCACGAATCAACAACATATTCAGTAAAGTAGGTACACAATTAATAAATGACACATGATAATTTTTTATCTGTTCAATCCAGTAATCTGCATTTTTCCGTTCTGAATCCGGCAGCAGGACCAGTGATCCGCCGACACCTAGAATGCCAAACACATCATATACAGACAGGTCGAAATCCATGGCAGATACGGCCAGTGCAGTGTCTTTTGAAGAAATCATATATTTTTTATTAATGTCCTGGATTGTATTCCATGCACTTCCATGTGCAATCTCAACTCCCTTTGGAACTCCAGTAGAACCGGAAGTCATGATAATGTACGCACTATCCTCTGGAAACACTTCCGGAAGCTTAGCACTTTCTGTTCCATCTATCTCATCAAAATTAAGGAGTTCTGTCTGATCCGGCCATTCAATCTGATCTTTCCATACATTATTTGTAATTACATATTTTACACCTGTTTTCTCATGGATAAGCTTCCTCCGATCTTTTGGTTGGTTCAGGCTAACCGGTATATATAAGTTTCCGGACATTAGGATTCCTAATGCTGCTGTGATTTGCTCATATCCACGTGGAAGAGTAATAGCTATAGGTTCTTTTGTGATTCCATATCCGCAGATCATCTTCGCAATTCCAAGTGCTTTTTCCTTTAACTCCCCGTAGGTAATCGTATATCCTTTCCCTGTGTCAATCAAAGCAGCCTTCCCCGGATCTTCTTTAGCACTTTGAAGAAAGGCTGTATGCAGGCATTGCGGTTTTTCCGGTACTTCTGTCACGCAAGACTCTTCTAAAAATTTCTTCCGGTTTTCTGGCAGCACATCAAATTTCTGGTTCCAGTCTTCTTTCCCCAGATCATGCAAAAGAATCTTCAAGCTGTCCATCATATCCTGGATCATAGATTCAGGAAAAAGTTCATCTACACTATCCCAGGTAAGCTGCACACCTTTCTCGTCCTCATAGCTCTGGAAATCATTCCAAACCTGCGGAGTCTGGGAAATCATATAGGAGAACTCTCCAAAGCTTTTCTTAAATACAGAATCTATCAGAGGAGCGCCCAGATTACAAGCGAAGACAACAGGCGCACTTACCGCTGATTCCCCATATATCCGTGACAGATCTCTTTGAACCTGCACTCCGGAATAAGCTGTATGTTTCATATCTTCATGCAGTTGCTTTTCAATTCTATGTAACAGTTCAAGAAATGTCGGGGTACCCTCACAGTTCACTTCTAAAAGCAGCAGTGTCGTAAAATCAGCAACTACCTCTTCAAGCCCCTGCTTTTCTGTATTTCTATTAAAATATGGAATGTTAATTAAGAACCGTTTATTTTGGCTCCACCGCTCTAACACAGTTGCATACGCTGTAAGAAGGAGCATTGCCGGCGTAGTCTTATATTCTTTTGCTCTTGCCTGCAGCCTCTCCCACTCCCCGTTTCTGATTCTTACAATTCTTCTTTTGAAAATTGGCTGCCGTATTTCTTCCGGTCGTTTTGCCATCGGAAGCTCCGGTCCTTTCGGCAGAACGTCCAGCCTCTTCTTCCAATATGCTTTCGCCTGTTCCCTTTCATCGCTTTCCTCTTCCTCTTGCTCCTGCAGATAAGCAGCAAAATTCCAGGCTTTAGACTCATCCGGAAGTTGTCCTCCATGATAAGCAGTTGCAAGATCCCGCAGTATAATGTGAAGGCTTTGAACGTCAGCGACCAGCAGATCGATATCTATATGAACCCTGGTTTTCCTTTGTGGCAATCGTGTAAGCTCTATTCCTGCAACTTCGCCTTTTTCTATCTGCAGTTTTCTATGAGAAAGCCTGTCTCTTACGGATAAAGCCGCCTTTTCTGCCTCTGCCTCAGAGAGTGAAGAGAAATCATTGATTCGGATCTTCTCGCTGTAAGGCTTACTCATAATCTTCTGTAATCCATTACCAGGAAAACAGTCTCTTAGCATAGAATGATGATACTGTACGATATTCCACGCACTCTGCAAACGCTCTGGATCTACGCTTTCTCCATCGAATTCCAAATATGCATGACAGCCAACTCCTCCTAATGCCTGTCCGTCGTCTCTTCCAACCCAATAAGCGTACTGTACGTCTGTAAGTGGAAATTCCTGGTACATATCTCCTGTATCGATTTTTTCTTTACTGATTTTTGATTTTTTAGGGGTAGTTTTCTTTGCTGCATTTTGGATAAGTTCCCACCACTCCTGAAATGTTGGATGCTCCATCAGAGATCCGAAGGATACTTTAATCCCCTGTTTTCTCCACTGGTTCACTAATCTCATAATGACCAGAGAGCTAAGTCCTAATTCCAGAAGATTCTCTGTATCTTTAAAATCTATTGGATTAGGCAGTTTCTGCTTTATCTGTTCTTTTACCTGTAAATAGTCCATTTGGCTTTCCTCCACTATTTCTCCTGCGCCATTAGTACTAACGCCTTTTTATCAATTTTCTGCACACTGGTCAGCGGCCAAAAATCAATACGTTCTACCTGATCCGGCATTTTATAAGAGGCCACTCCCATTTTCTTCAAAAACTGATGGATCATCAGCAAATCAACTTTTTGATCATCTTCCGGCATAATAAATGCACATATTCTATTCCCAAGGATTTCATCCGGGACTCCCACTACAGCAGCTTCTTTTATACCCGGATGCTGGCAAAGATAGCCTTCGATTTCTGATGGCATGATCTTTTCTCCCGCACGGTTAATCTGCTCCTTGACTCTGCCACCTAAACGAAGCCGCTTTTCTTTGGTCCACATAGCCTTATCCCCTGTCCGGTAAAAGCCATCTTCTGTAAAACTTATCTGATTTGCTTCTTCCGCTTTGTAGTATCCGTCAATTGTATAGGGTCCTCTGGATAATAGTTCTCCATACACTCCTTCTGGAACTTCCACATCATTTTCATCTACAATCTTCACCTCATCAGCTGGAGAAATAGGGGTTCCCTGACATCTGGCAATTAAACTGTCGTTATCGTCTGGACTGGTAAAAGACAGCAAACCTTCAGCAGTTCCGAACACCTGCATTAACTTACACGGCCATTCCCGGATGATCTTATCCGCCAGTGAATCTTCCAGCATTGCGCCTCCTACCTGCAGGATCCTTAAACTGGAGATATCATAATCTTCATCACATTCCAGCATTTCCATGCATATGCCTACTATAGCAGGTACAAGAGCCGTAATCGTAACCTGCTCCTCACTGATCAGGGATAAAATATCATCAGGGCTTGTCGTAGGTGATAAGACGATTTTTCCGCCTGCATCAAGGGTTCCGAGGAGTCCCGGACAGGAAAGAGGAAAATTATGAGCTACAGGCAAAGCCGCAAGATATATGTCATTTTCACTTAACTTGCAACGCTTTGCCGACATCCTTGCATTGTATATATAATCTGTATGCGTTCTCGGGATCAGTTTTGGTATGCCAGTAGTTCCTCCAGAAAGAAGCAGTACTGCAGGCTGATAGCAGTCCACTGTAGGATATTCTCTGCATATATTTCCATTTAGATCATCCAGAATAAGATCCCCGCCATTGGATCCATCAACTACAATATATTGTAAGCAGGAATATTTTTCTTTCATTTGAGTCGCCAAAGACAGATAGTTATAACCCATATATTGTTCTGCTACGATATATGCTTTTGGATTCGCCAGTTTAATAATTCCTTCTACTTCGGCTTCCCGATGTGCCGGAAGCATTAAAATTGGTATTGCGCCTGCCTTTTCTAAACCAAATAACACTTCAACAAAGGACAGCCGGTTCGGGAGTTGAACTACCACCTTATCGCCTTTCTGAATCCCCAGATTCAGAAAGGCACTGGCAATTTCTGAGGCCCTGCGCTCTAAGCCTTTATAACTGATTTCTCCATCGGCAGCAGTAACCGCAATTTTCTCCCCATATTTTTCAGCCCATGTATGAAGCTGATCACTGATTGTCCGCCTCTCCCAGCCTTCAAGATTTTCATACCGCTTATAATCTTTTTTATACCTTTTTGTACCTTCCATACTCTATTCCTCCTGTACTGCTATGGTAGTGTCAAAACTACCATCTTTTTTTATTGTAAAAGTTACGTTTTACCTTGAT
>ERZ1643249.357-NODE-357-length-54414-cov-11.799058_pt1 | contig 54414 bp, 46 predicted proteins | sample MGYA00579263_ERZ1643249 | MGnify/ENA primary metagenome ERZ1643249 (study PRJEB29033, sample SAMEA4952264) | chicken gut metagenome | biome: Broiler Chicken; feature: Gastrointestinal Tract; material: Caecum | place: Ireland | collected 2018 | study: Broiler...
AAAAATAAAAGTGAAAAATTTTTTAAAAAAGTATTGACAAATCGACATCGGGCAATTATAATAAGATTATCGTAGACTACCATCTATGATAACACGACGAGTTCAAATAAGGTTTTACCGAAAGCGCCGGGTCTTCCCGGTTTCACAGTGTGTGAATAAAGAGGTTCGCAGTATTGCGGACTTTTTTTATTTTATATGAGTCTTGCACTTGACGAGAGCGCGTGCAGGAATTATCATTGAGTTATTGAGCATCATACAAGTACAGACGGGTGATTCAGCATGGATGTTAACACAATTTCGGGGCATTTAAAGTACAAATTTATAGTTTTCGAGGGCTTAGACGGCTCCGGCAAGGGCACACAGATAAAGATACTTGCCGATAAGCTTAGCTCTTTGGGCTGTGACAAGGTGTTTTTGACCTGTGAGCCGACAAAGTACGCCACCGGCAAAATACTTCGCGATGCCTTGAGCGGGCAGGAAAAAAGGACGCCGGAAGAGCTTGCGGGGCTGTTTCTTGCGGACAGGATAGCTCACTGTGAAAATCCGTCCGACGGAATAAAGGCAATGCTCCAAAGCGGCGCTGCGGTCATTTGCGACAGGTACTATTACTCATCGTTTGCATACCAGGGAATGGACACAGACCTGAAATGGGTGATGGATGCAAATCTTTGCTGCCCGAAAATCATAAAGCCGGATGTGTGCATATTTCTCGACGTTCCGCCGCAAGTGTCGGACGAAAGGATAGCAAGCCGCAACAACCCCAGAGAAATATACGAGCAGGCGGACAAAATAGCTCGCATACGTCAAAAATACATGGATGTGTTTGAGCTTTTGCCTGATCACAACATCAAAATTATAAACGCCTCAGGCGACGTAAACGAGGTTTCAAAAAGAATATCCGACGCGCTCGGCATCGGATAAAACAGATAAAGAAAGGCAGAAGGAGTTTTTCCTTCTGCCCTGTTTTTTATATTTCAAGGATTTTTAATAAACCGTACAAATCGCTTATCTTGTAGTCTTCGCCGTAAAATTCTCCGCTGTTATTTCTGTCTATATGTACGCTTTTACAGCCGAATCTCTTTGCAACCTCTATGTCTTTTGGCTCGTCGCCGACCATTATCATGTCTGCCGCAGAAGCGTTTAAGCCCTCCGAAATGTCTTGCAAGCCTTTTATACTAGGCTTTTTGAACCCGCATGAAGAGGATGAGACGTACATGTCAAAGTACTCAAGCAGCTCGGAAAAGTAGCTTTTGTGCATGCTGTCCGGCATGCCGGTAGCTACGTCTGTGAGTGCGGCAATTTTAAATCCTTCGTCCTTCAGTTTTTTCAGAACCGGCACGGTATCGGGATATATGTACGCCTGAAGATTCATAGACTCAAAGAACGCATCTATCACATCGCTCAGCTTGAACGTTTTATTCCATCCTGCGGTCACTTCCGAAAAAATCTCTTCCGGTGTGCAGTCATGCTCGCGGTAGTTTATGCTCGGGCTGAAACTGCGGAATGTCTCAAGCGATTTGTTTAATTGCTCCGAATCAAGGTTAAGACCAAGCTTTTGATTTACGTGTTCAAACGCTTTCGGATAGTAATCAAGCCAGCTGTTCGGCATGTCTTTATACTCCATCAGCGTCCTTCCCACGTCGAAAACAACAACACTGATATTCATCATCTTTCTCCTTTATACAAACTGAGAATTGTAAAGCGTGGCGTAAAATCCGCCCTTTTTCATCAGCTCTTCATGATTTCCCTGCTCGGTTATCTCGCCGTTCTGGATGACCAAAATTGTGTCGGCGTTTTGTATGGTGGAAAGCCTGTGCGCTATTACAAACGATGTCTTGCCCTTCATCAGCCTTGCCATAGCCTGCTGAATTTTTATCTCTGTTCGAGAGTCTACATTTGATGTAGCCTCGTCAAGGATAAGCATGTGCGAATCCATCAGCATTGCGCGGGCTATGGTTATGAGCTGCCGCTGACCCTTGGAGATGTTCACTCCGTTATCGGAAAGCATGGTGTCATAGCCGTTGGGAAGCTGCTCTATATATCCTTCAAGCATCGCATCAGCCGCCGCCCTCTTTACATCGTCAAGCGTTGCGTCTTCTTTGCCGTAAGCTATGTTGTCAAATATAGTTCCTCCGAAGAGCCACGTGTCCTGCAAAACCATTGTATACGCCTTGCGAAGTGACGAACGCTTTATATCCTCAACGTCTGTGCCGTCAACATCTATTTCGCCGGAGTCCGCATCGTAAAAGCGCATCAAAAGATTTATAATTGTCGTCTTGCCCGCTCCCGTAGGCCCGACTATTGCAATAGTCTTGCCAGGCTCGGCATGGACGTTTACATCCTTGAGTATTGGCTTTTCGGGGTCGTAGCTGAAGTTTACATGCTTTAGCTCTACTTCTCCCTTTACGTTTTCAAGCTCCTTGGCGTTTTGCGCATCGGCGGGTTCGGGGTTTTCGTCTATTATTCTGAAAACTCTCTCCGCAGCCGAAAACGCCGACTGAAACTCGTTCATAATGTTTGCAAACTCGTTTATGGGGCCTGCAAACTTTCTCGAGTACTGGACAAACTGCGATATGCCGCCGAGTGTTATAAAGAACACAGACGCCTGGGAAACCGTGCCGCCTATCGAGAACATGTACAGCACGCCGCCGAGTATCATCACAAGGGACAAAGAAAGGTTGTTTATGAAGTTTACGGACGGGCCTAAGGTTGCGCCGTAGTATTCGGCGTTATAATACGCATCCATGGTTTCGCTGTTTCGCTTGTTAAAGCGGGAGGATATCTCCTCTTCCCTGCCGTATGCGCATATTGTCCTTCCGCCCGAAAGCATTTCCTCGGCGTATCCGTTCAGCTCGCCGAGCTTTGCAGAACGCATATGGAAAAGAGGTCTTACCTTCTTGGAGCGATATCTTGTGAAAACTATAGATATGGGGACGGTGATTGCAAAAACGGCAATCAGCGGTTTTGATATTTGCCACATGAAAATGAGCGAACCGACTACGGTATAGATGCTCGTCATTATCTGAACGAGGTCGTTTGAAAGGGATGCGTTCACGGTGTCTATGTCGTATGAAATCCTGCTTATTATATCTCCGGCAGGGTGGGTGTCAAAATAGCTTACCGGCAGTGTCGTGAGCTTTTCAAACAGCTCCTTGCGCATAGAATAAACTATCTTCTGGCTTATGAACACCATTAGCACCGCAAGTGCATAGGAAAGCACGCCCGAAAGGATGTAGCAGACAAGCATCACTATGACGTTTTGCGTAACAGCCTGAAAATCCACGCCCGATGGGCCTGTCATGGCGTCTATTGCGTAGCCGGAATAAAGCGGTCCTAAAAGTCCCAGCTGGTTTGACGCAAGTGTGAGCACAATGGCTATAAGGAACAAAAACTTATGCTTGAGTATGTACTTTGACAGCCTGAGAATTACGCTTTTTGTGCGCTTTCTGTCGAGCTTTTCGCCTCTTTGACCTCTTTGAGCGTTAGGGCCTTGTATATCTCTTTGAATCTTTGAGCTACTCAACAAAATCGCCTCCCATCTGTGACTCGCTTATCTCGCGGTATTCCTCACATGTGCGCATCAGCTCATCGTGAGTGCCGTAGCCGCTCGGCATTCCGTTATTTAAAACAAGTATTTTATCGCAGCTCTTCACCGAGCTTACACGCTGGGCAACGGTTATGACGGTTGTTCCCTTCATATCCGCCGAAAGTGCGCGGCGCAGGTTTGCATCCGTCTTATAGTCAAGCGCGGATGAGCTGTCGTCAAGGATCAATATGTCCGGCTTGCCGGCTACCGCCCTTGAGATCAGCAGCCTTTGCTTTTGTCCTCCTGAAAGGTTACTTCCCTTTACGGCAAGCATGTGGCTGTAGCCGTCCGGTATAGCGCTTATAAAGCCGTCCGCCTGAGCCGTCTTTGCGGCGGAGACTATCTCGCCGTGTGAAATATCCCTGCCGAATCTTATGTTTTCCTCAATGGTATCCGCATACAAAAAGTCGTTTTGCATGGCGCAGCCGAACATGCTATAAAGCTTTTCCTTCGGGATGGTGCATATGTCTTTTCCGTCGATATAGATACTGCCTTTTCCGACATCATAAAAGCGCATTAAAAGCTTGATAAGCGTTGACTTTCCGCTTCCCGTCGCTCCTATAATTCCTAAAGACCCGCCGTGGGCTATTTCAAGGTTCAAGCCGGATATATTGTCCTTGACGCCGTTATACGAAAACGACACATCCTTAAAAACTATATGTGCGCTTGTGTTTATGTCCGGATGCTCCGACTCGGGCAGGACTTTAAGGTCCTCCTCGGTGTCTATGATTTCCTCAATTCTTCTTGCGGATGCGGCGCTCTTTGTGTACATGACAAATATTCTCGTGACCGACATCATGGCGGTGGATATAAGGGTGAAGTACTGCATGAACGCTATTACGGTTTCGGGGTCGGATCTTCCGTCGTTTACCCTTGATGCCGCAAGCGCAACTACTCCCACTATGCCGAAGTTCATCAGCATAGTCATTATCGGGTTGACCATTCCCATAGTCACTGACGCGCGGGTTTCATCCTTTACAAGCGCTTTATTCACCTTGTCGTAGCGCTTGTGCTCATATTCACTCTTTGAAAGAGCCTTTATAACTCTGACTCCGATAACATCCTCACGCACTACTCTTACCATTCTGTCAACCGACTGCTGAACTTTTGTGTAAAGCGGAACGCCGAGCTTTGATATAAAGTAAACCGTCACAAAAATAAAGGGCAGTATGGCTATCATTATGAGCGCAAGGTAGGTGTCCATTATCAAAGTTATCGCAACGCCTCCGATGAGAAGTATAGGCGCTCTTACGCCCATTCTTTGCATCATGCCGACAAAGTTGTGGACGTTATAGGTGTCGGTCGTTATTCTCGACTCCAAAGACGCTATGCCGAACTTGTCCGTTTGCGATGCGGACAGGCGTATCGTTTTTGCAAAGAGATTTTTTCTGACCCTTTCGGAAAAGTTTCTTGCAACCCTTGCAGCCATTCTGTTGGCAACTATGTTGAACACGCATGCCAGCAGTGCGCAAAGTATCATTATTCCGCCCCACGCCAAAACAAGCGTGACTTTTTGCTTTTCAACGACGTTTTCAAGTATGTAGCTGAGTATGTACGGCAGCACAAGCTCCAAGACCGTGCCGGTTATCTTTATCGACAACCCCAAAAGCATTGCCTTAAAAAAAGGGCGCAGATAGCGTATCATCAGCTTCATTCCTTACCGCCCCTCTCTGCAAACTCCCTTGCCTTTTTAGCCACCTTGTCCAAAATGGCGGCAAACTGCTCCGCTTCCTCCGCAGACAGCTCCTCGGTTATTTTTCTGTTCCATTCTTCGCTTATCCTTTTGACCTCGGGAAGAGCCTCAAGCATCTTTTCGGTTGGGTAGCATAATGTCACCCTTTTGTCCTTTCCTGACTGTTCCCGCCTGACATATCCCTTCTCCTCAAGGTAGGAAAGGTTTCTTGCCACGTTGCTCTTGTTTACGCATATATGCCTTGCAAGCTCCTCGCCCGATATTCCCGGGTGGCGGCATATGGCTAAAATATAGCTGTGGTGGCATGCGCCCAGCTCGCTGTTTTTCATGTTCGCAGAGCGAAACTGCGCAGCGCTTCGGCTTATTATGTTTATCTGTCTAAGTATCGTCGGCATGGTTACCTCGCAAAATAAAAAAAGTTGCGAACGCAACAATTGCGCCCGCAACTAATTTTATTACATCTGAACGTTTGTGTCAACACATTTTAAAAATTTGTTGATTAAAACGGCATGCGGCTCTGTCACTCAATTTCAAAGCCCTTAAAGTGCGGATTTCCTCCGCCGGTATACCTGAAATACAGCGAATGTACGCCGTCCGGAATGGAAATCGGTGCGGTGTACTTCCACCATATGTTGGTGTTTTCGATATGGAGCTTTGCCAGCGGCTCTCCGTCCCACGTCGTGCAGACCTCAAACGTGCCGCTTGCATAACCCCTTGCGGTTATGCTTATACTGCTCACGCCCTTAAAGTCAAAGTCTTTGAAGCCGATTATCGAGCCGTCGCGTATTCCGTCTATATGGCCGTCGATTTCGTCTCCGTCCTTGCCGTCCTGGGTAACTCTCGGGTGGCCGTGGCCGTCCTTATTGAACATATGGCAGGCGATATACGCCGAGTACTCTCCCCTGCCCTCGAGAGCGCCGTCGTTTAAGCCGCAGGATGTGATCGGAACCTGATCAATACTTCCGTCAGGATTTACGTATATCTTTTCCGCGCAGCCCTGGCGGCTGAACCACGTTCCGTTTGTCTGGCGGTGATAGAATATGTACCATTGGTCGTTTATCTGCACGATGCTGCCGTGGTTGTTTCCGGCAGGTGCAACACGCATATCTGCGGGCTTATAGCTGTCTATGTGCTCATCGCAGTTGCTGACTATAACGCCGCCGTACTTAAAGCCCTTGCGGGGGCTGCTGCTTGTTGCGTAGCAAAGCTCATGCATGACCTCGGACGAGTAGATGAAGTAGTACGTTTGACCTATTTTCCTTATTGACGACGCCTCAAAGAACGCATGTCCCTCAAATCCGGTGCCTTCCGAGTACTCGCAGCCCGGAACTACGAACACAGGCTCCTCAACTATAGTGAGCATGTCTGCGCCGAGAGTTGTGCACATTGAGCCGTGCCTTGACTTATCTCCCCTGCCGCAGAAGCCGGTATACAGATATGTCTTGTCGCCCTCTGTTATCACGCCGGGGTCAAACTGAAACTCATCGCCAGCTCTGTCTCCGAGTCTTGTGCCGTCGGCATAGTGGACGTAGCCCAAAAACTCATATCTGCCCGCCGGTTTGTCGCAAACCGCCACAGACACCACCGATACCTTGTCCAAAACGTAGTAAAGGTAGTACCTTCCGTCCGGTCCGACCGTTACGTCCGGAGCGTATAGGCACATGCTGCCGTCTTTGTTGAGCGGATCGGAGGTCTTAGGATATATCACACCCTCGTATCTCCAGTTTCCCAAGTCGTCTACAGGCGCCGACCAGCAAACGTAATCGCCCATGCAAAAGACGTATCCGTTAAACATATCGTGAGAGCCGTAAACATAGACCCTGCCGTCAAAAACATACGGCTCGCCGTCGGGTATGTATTCCCATGACGGCAGATAGGGGTTATATGCCTGCTTTTTCATAGCTGATTCATTCCTCCCGAACTGTGCTGTCTCGGCGTCAAATTGAGTCCGCTATATCGGTATTCACGCCCTTCAAGCCTATTACTGCGCCGTTTTTAGCCTCGCTCGACTCGGGATGAGCCAAAAGCCACTTGTTTCTTGCGGTCAAGAGGGTATCCTCATGGTTTGCGGGTGTGAACTCAGGCTTTTCGGTGTTAGTTCCCTTAGGAAGCACGACCAGAACCTTAAAGCCCTCGCCCTTGCTTGCGGAGCAGGGTGCATAGTGCAGTGTTGTGGCATAGACCTCAACCAAAACTCCGGTGGGCACTCTGAAAGCTACTATATTCTTGGTGTCGAACATTCCGTCGTCCTCAATCTGCGACTCCTTACCCAAAAGAAGTATGAAATCATTTACACCGATGTTGATTTCGCTGTCACGATGGTACTCGAGGCAGTTTAATGTGGTGTTGTGGCCGTTGCACCAGCCAAGCTGAACGGGCATTCCGCCGTAAAGTCTGTCTGAAAACTCCTTTGCTATCGGGAGCGCCTGAAGCTGCGGCTGCTCCGGAACATACTCAGTTGCCTCCGGAAGAGGAGTTACCTCGTCCAAAACCTTCACAAGCTCCGTCGTATCATAGCCTGTTATCACCTTGCCGTACTCCTTGAAAAGCGGCTCTGTTATCTCGTGGATTATCATTTTAGTGTCCTCCTTTTGTTTTGCTTTTATATGTGCCGAAGATTCGGCGCACATTGACTTTTAAAGAACGCAACCCTTTTTCAGGATGACGTTCGCATACTGACTTCTCTCGGAAGTCGCTATTACGGCATACGCCTTTTTTGCCTCGTCGTAAAACTCAAATCTCTCAAGCATATTTACCTGCTCAAGTCCTTTTCCCTCGTGCTTTTTGAGAATGTCGTCGTATTTATTCCAAATTGACACGTCGGCGTTATCACCCTTGACTCTGTCCATAAGGCAGACGGGCTTTTCAACGTACTGGTCAAGCGGAATTAAAGACAGCACGGCGTCAAGTATTTCGGGCACTCCGTGTCCGTCCATTCTTATCACCTGTGCGTTTGCACCGACAGATTCAGAGGGAAAGTTTCCGTCTGCTATGACTATGGTGTCGCCGTGTCCCATTTCGCACAGCACCTTCAAAAGCACAGGCGGTATAATAGGGTTTATTCCTTTTAACATGTTTTATCCTCCCGATTGCATTCGCAATATTGATGCATACACACTACAGCATGTTTGCTACAGCATGTTTGCTGTGGGCTGAATCTCCTCGGCATACTCAAAGCCGTAGAACCGGCGGGCGTTTTCACCGAGAAACGCCTTTTTCTCCTCATCGGTGAGGCGGGTAGTTTCACGTATAAACCTGACTGCCATTTTATATGTAATCTCAGTCATGGTTCTCGGGTAGTCGCTGCCCCACATGAGCTTATCCGCTCCGCAGATTGATATTGCTTCCCTCACAGCCTCTATTGCCGAAGGGAACGGATAGTATTCATAATTAAAGAGCCAGGTCAGGCCGCCGCTTTCTATATACACATTCTTGTTCTTTGCAAGCGCTATCTGCGACTGCCATCCGTCGGTGGTGACCATGCCGAAGTGACCTATTGCAATGCGAAGATCGGGGCAGTTATCTGCAAGGTACTGCAAGTCCTGAGTCTGCTCCGCGCCGTCAGCCATGTCTATTGAGATAAACATTCCCTTTTGCTCGGCGTCCTTAAAAACGGGCAAAAGCTTTTTTAAATCTCTGTCGGCAAGCCTTGAAGCGCAAATTTTGATTCCGTCAAAGCCCTCGGTGCGCCATCCGTCCTTTTCTTCATACAGCGAGCAGATTTTAAACCTCTTAGGGTACTTTTTCTTGACGGAAAGAAGATACTCATCCTGATTTCCGTCCATATATTCCTGTGTGCACACGCATGCGTTTACGCAGGCATAGTCCATATTTGCTATGAGCCTTTCGGCGGTATTTTTTCCGTCGTCCATATACGCCGGCATCATCTGCCGAACCTCGCCCATAAACATGCTCTTTCCGCCGCCTATGTCGTAAACAGGCAGGCTATTTACCATGCCGTTCTGCTTTTCCCACAGGTGAACATGTGCGTCTATAATCAAAGCCAATCACTTCCTTAATGGCGGGTCAAAGGGTGACGCCGTCCTTAAATATGGCTATTTCTCTATAGCCGTTTCTTTCGTTTGCGGTTTCCTCGCCGTTTGCAACCCCGACAACATAATCAAAGAAGCTGTCATCGAGATTTTCGCCGTTGATTATCTCGCCGGCGTTAAAATCAATCCAAGGTCTTTTGCGCGCGTACAAAGACGAATTTGTCGAGACTTTGACAGTGGGAACGGGTGCGCCGAGAGGCGTTCCGCGTCCCGTAGAGAACAAAATCATCTGACATCCGCACGCCGCAAGGTTTGTGACCGCAACAATGTCGTTTCCGGGGCCGTTCAGAAGGTTTAGCCCGCTCTTGCTTGCGAACTCTCCGTAATCGAGAACATCTGTCACCGCAGACGTGCCGCCCTTTTGTGTGCATCCGAGCGATTTTTCCTCGAGGGTAGATATTCCTCCGGCCTTGTTTCCCGGCGACGGGTTTTCATAAATCTGCTGACCGTGGTTGACAAAGTAGTCCTTGAAGTTGTTGATAAGCTTTACCGTAGCGTCGAACACGCTGCGGTCGGCACATCTGTTCATAAGGATCGTCTCCGCGCCGAACATCTCGGGAACCTCAGTCAGAACGCATGTGCCGCCCATTGATATAACCTTGTCGGAAAGCCTTCCTATCAAGGGGTTGGCGGTGATTCCGGAAAGTCCGTCAGAACCGCCGCACTTAAGGCCTATTTTGAGCTTTGATATCGGCACAGGCTCTCTTTTAAACGTGTCTGCGTAGCCTCTCAGCTCGCCCACAAGTCTTATGCCCTCTGCTATGTCGTCCTCAAAGTCCTGAGCGTTTAAAAACTTTACCCTTTGCGGGTCGGTATCGCCTAAGACCTTTTTGAACTCATTGATATTGTTGTTTTCACAGCCGAGTCCCAAAACAAGCACGCCGGCGGCGTTTGGGTGCATGACAAGCCCTCTGAGAATCTTTTGGGTAGTGGCGTGGTCTCCGCCGAGCTGCGAGCAGCCGTAAGGATGGGAAAACGCATATGCTCCGGTGAGCTGTGCAAGTCTTCCGGCTATGCCGTTTACGCATCCGACGGTTGGAATTATCCAAACTTCGTTTCGTATTCCGACGCTGCCGTCGCTGCGCACGTATGCGTTTATCATCTTTGGCGCTGCATGCTCAACATTTGCTGCCGGTGTGGGGTTATAGCTGTACTGCTCGCGCTGATTGAGCGCGGTTTTCAGGTTATTTGTATGAACCCTTTCGCCTTTTTTTATATCGCATGTGGCGGTGCCTATGCAAAAACCGTACTTGATTACGCTTTCGCCGGCACGTATGTCGCAAAGAGCCTGCTTATGACCGGTTTGCGTGTCAACAGCGACGTTGTCTGCGGGATTTATCCTGATAAGGCTCATGAAAGAGCCTCCTTATAGTACTCATCCATGCCCTTGTCTATAAGAGAAAGGGTCTTATTTATCTCATCCTCCATAAAGCTCAGATCCTCGCCCCAGTACTCCTGCTTTTTGAGGATTTCCGAGACTGATGCGGTCTTCATGAACTTCATCACATCCTCGCCGTCGTTTGCCTCATCGGTGCGATAAAACGCTATGAGTGCGGCCAAAGACATGGTAAGGCATTTGGGCAGCTTGCCGAACTTCTCTTTATATTCAAGTATGGTCGGCAAAACTCTTGCCTTAAACTTGCTCACGGAATTGAGCGCTATGCTCAAAAGCTGATGCTTTACAAACGGGTTTGCAAATCTCTCAAGAACGGCGTTGGCAAAGCTTATATCCTCCTCGGTGTTTCCTAAGGTGGGGACGATCTCTTCAAAGAGCGTCTTTTTGAGCATTGCGTTCACCTTTTCGTCTTTAAGGCACTCTCCCACCGTGGACAAGCCGTACATTCTCGCAGCCAAAACCATTGAAGTGTGGGCGCCGTTTAAGATTCTGACCTTTCTCTTCTTATAAGGCGTCACGTCGTCCGTCCAGATGACGTTTATGCCGGCTTTTTTGAGCGGGAACTCGTCCTCATAGTTGCCCTCTATAACCCACAGGTGGAATATCTCCGCGGTATTTAAGAGCTTATCCTCGCAGCCGAGCTCACGGCAAAGCTCTGGCGCCTCGTCCTTTGGATATCCGGTGCATATTCTGTCCACAAGCGTGTTGCAGAAGTGATTTTTTGTCTCTATCCAATTCACAAACTCATCGGGAAGGTTCCAAAGCTTAGCGTACTTTATGACATACTCCTTCAAAAAGTCGGCGTTATGGTCGATAAGCTCACAGCAAAACAGTATAAATCCGTCAAGTCCCGCCTTGTATCTTTCGTACAGGAGCGCGGTGAGCTTTGCAGGGAAGGACTTCGGCGGAGCGTCGTCAAGGCTCTCCGTTCCGAGATACTCTATTCCCGCCTCGGTGGTGTTTGAGATGATAAAGCGCATGTCGGGATTGTGAGCGAGCTTGAGATACTCAGCATAGTCGGTATAGGGATTTACGCCTCTTGAGATGGACTTGACCTCGGTGCAGGAGTTTATGACTTCGCCGTTTTCAATTCCTCTCAAATACTGATGATAAACGCCGTGCTGGTCGTTCAGTACGCTTATCAAGCCTTTCTCTATGGGCTGAACGACGACAACCTTGCCGTCAAACACGCCCTTTTCGTTCATGATATGTACAAACATATCGACAAAGCTTCTTAAAAATCCGCCTTCGCCGAACTGAATTATTCTTTCTCTCATCGAAACTATCTCCTTATCACGCTCAGTCGGCAATCTTTACGAGCACCTTGCAAAGGTCGCCCTTGTTGTTTGCAAGCGCCTTAAACGCCTCGTCAGCCCTATCCATGGGGTAAATATCGCTCACCATCTTCAAAACGTCTACCTTGCCGGACGAAATAAGGTCTATTACGTCCTTAAAGTCAGTGGGATAGGAGTTTCTTGAGCCGTATACGTTTAATTCTTTCTTTAAGAGTATGGAGTGAAGGAAGGTTGTCTCCTTCTTGCCGTTGCCGATGAGGATGATGTTTCCGGCAAATGCGCAGCAGTCAATGCAGTTGAGGAATGTCACCGACTGTCCGCAAGCCTCTATGCAGCAATCAAAGCCGTCGCCGCCGGTTATCTTCATAGCCTCTTCCTTTATATCGGTTTTTGCGGAGTTTATGACGCCCTTTGCGCCGAACTCAAGCGCTTTTTGAAGTCTGCCGTCAAGTATATCGGCGACATACACCTCTGCGCCCTTATTTATAGCGGAAATGAGTGCAAACAGTCCTATCGGGCCTGCGCCGACAACCAAGACCTTATCTGTGGACTTGACGGGAGCACGGTTTACGGCATGGTAGCCGATTGTGAACGGCTCAACAAGTGCAAGCTCCTTTGCACTAAGGCCTTTGCCCTGATATATTCTTTCTACAGGCATTGCGACATACTCGCAAAAGCTTCCGTCCCTTTGAACGCCCATGGTTTTATTGTCCGTGCAGCAGTTTACAAAGCCCCTTCTGCACGAGTAGCACTCACCGCAGTTGAAGTAAGGATTTGCGGTTACGATGTCTCCCGCTTTAAGTCCCTTGTCGTTTTCGGGAATGGACACTATCTCAGCCGAGAACTCATGTCCGGGTATTCTCGGATATGTGGTAAAGGGCTGATTGCCGGTATAGCTGGCAACGTCTGCGCCGCATATTCCGCAGTAGAGGATTTTAAGCAAAGCCTCGCCCTCTTTGATCTCAGGCTTAGGGGTGTCTGTCACCGCAATCTCAAACGGTTTGTTGATAAGTACTGTCTTCATGATAAATCACCTTTCCGATACATAAATTATATTTAGAAATTGATATATTTTTTGTTCCAGATTACTGCCGTTTTCATCGGCGCGCCCTTTGAGTAAATCTTGTTGTTGTATGCGCCTATCGGGTCGCTTATAAACTCGTCCTTGTCGATAAGCTCCACTATCTCATTGTAGCGGCTCTTTGCCAAAAGCTCTATCGCCTTTTCCATGTGGCATTGTCTGAAGTTTATCGAGCCGAAAATGAGGTGGTTTTCAAATCCGAACGGCATAGTGTCAAACTCTATCTTCGGGCCTAAAGAAAAGCTGTTATACACGCCGTTGCAGCCCAGCACCTTATGCTCAAAAGCGATTCTGTGCTCAACATTCGCGCCGGACACGCCTATGAACATGGTAGCCCTTCCGCCGAGCTTATCGATTATTGCGGCGGCAAGCTCACTTTCGCTGACATATGTGTTTCTAAGATACGACGCTCCGGTCTCCCTTAAAGCAAACCTGACCTTATCGGAGTCTTCGCTGCTCCTTGCGACAAAGAGTATTTTTGCGTTCGGGTGGTTTTTGGCGATCAAATCGCCCATAAACATTCCCGTTGTTCCGAGTCCGAATATTACCGTCCTCTCAAACACGTCGTCCTTTGCAAGGTCTCTTGCGGTCTGCTCATCACAGCCGCGGCGAGCCATCTCAACCCTGAAGATATGAGCGCTGCCTAAGTCCTCCATTCTCTCGAGCTGGAAAAGCATGCAGCCGTAGGGGTCGGGAAAGACCATCTTCTTTGCAAACTCCAAATCAAGCTTTCCGTCGTGGACATAACCGTCCGGTATCTTCAAAAGCATATCGGGGTTAAAATACTGCTTGTCGCAGAACAAACCGTCTGCCTTGTCGCAGCCGTACTCAAAATAACTCTCGTCCTCGGTATATCTTGTGGGGTCGTAGCTGTCTCCGCCTCTTATCAAAACTATTGCAAACCTGTTTTCGGACGGAACCCAGACAACTCCTTCGTGTCCGTTTATAAGCCTTGTCTTGCCCTCCGGAAATTTCGGGGTCAAAAGTCCCTGCGAGCCCATATGCATAAGCTCCTTATCGGTTCCGCAGAAGCCGACTATAACCGGCTCGCACAAAACGCCTTCCTTTTCAGGCTCGCCGCGCAGTCTTCTGCGCTTTACGTTTGTTATTTCTACATCGCCGTAAACGAGCGGTTTTTCGGCGTCATTTTGGAAGTATGTTCCTTTTACTATCATGCTCTCACTCCTCGTTTTATACTTATCAAGTGATAAATAAATCAATAGATAGCATCAATCGCTACCGTTAATTTTATATCATCTTTGCACAAGAATCAATAGTCGAGCTGTACTTTTTTATCAAAACATATTACAAAATACGGCGCACTCAGCTTATCAAAAGCATCACAAAACAAGCCGCCCGATGTTTGTATTTATCATTGAAAATGCCTTAAATTTAATGTATAATTAGTGTAGTCAAGTGTTCGGTTTAAAGGGAAAAAGCCGTGCACGAGCGCTTAAAAAAGCAAAGAAAGGAATGAGAAAAGCAATGAAAAAGGTTTTGCCTGTTATTACTGCATTTTTAGTTGCGGTTTCAACAGCTGCCTCTACCGCTGCCGAGGTTTCGGAGCAGCCTCAGCAGACTCAGCCGCCCTTGCAGGCGGTGTACACAGAGCCGGCCGAAGATTGGGAATCGGAAGCTACGCCTATGGGAAACGGCTTTTTGGGTGCAATGATTTTCGGCGGCGTTGAAAGCGACAGAATACAGCTCAACGAGCATACCTTGTGGTCGGGAGGACCGGGCGCGGATCCCGATTACAACGGCGGCATGAGCGACGCCACCGCTGAAGAAAACAAAGAAAACCTGATGTACGTCAGATCAGAGCTGCAAAAGCTCATGAACGAATTTACCGAAAACAATTCTTCGTATGTAGACGATGACGGGAACGTGGTTTCGTATGACTATCCTTCCCTGCCGCAAAGCGTGACCGATGCCATAGAGGCGCTGAAGGGAGACAAGAGTCTTTACGGAAACTATCAGTCAATCGGAGACATATACATAGACGACCGTTCGGGAAGCACATCGGAAGCGGAAAACTACCGCAGGGTGCTTGACATCGACAACGCCATAACTACCCTGACCTACACGCTTGACGGCGTCGAGTACACAAGAGAATACTTTGTTTCAAATCCCGACAACTTTATGGCTATCCGCCTGACCGCGGACACCGAAGGGGCTTTGAACAAGGACATACGCTTCACCACGCCCCAGCCGCTCGGAAGAATAAGCGTTGAAGGCGACACTATCACTATGACAGGACGCCCGCAGGATCACCGTGCAGACATAGATCATCTTGAGTTTGCCTTGCAGCTCAAGGTAATATCGGACGGAGAGCTTGAAGCGGTGAACAACAACATAGTCAGAGTTTCAAACGCAAACGAAATAATAATATACATGAGTGCGGGAACAAACTATCAGCAGTGCATGGATGACAGCTTTGATTACTTCAGCGACGAGATTCCGCTTGACACCGTTTCGGAGCGCATACAAACCGTATCCGCCAAGGACTACGACGATCTCAAGCAGGCGCATATAGACGACTACCGCGAGCTGTACGCAAGGGTGACGCTGTCTCTTTGCGGAGCGACGCAGTCTGACAGATCAACAAAGTTCTTGCTTTCGGGATACAGAAACGATATCACCAGCGTGAGCGACAGCAGATATCTTGAAATACTTTACTACCAGTTTGGAAGATACCTTTTGATTTCATCGTCGAGGGAAGGATCCCTCCCCGCAAACCTTCAGGGAATATGGGCCGACGGACTTTATCCGCCGTGGAACTCCGACTACCATGCTAACGTCAACATTCAGATGAACTACTGGTTGGCGGAATCGACAAACCTCACCGAGTGCCACACGCCCATGATTGAGTACATCAACAGCCTTGTACCGCGCGGAGAAATTACCGCGTACATGTACCACTGCACCGAGGACGGCGAGGACGTAAGAGGCTGGACGACTTACCACGAGAACAACATTTGGGGAAACACCGGCCCCGCTGTTTCCGAGGCGTTTTACTACCCTGCCGGAGCTACATGGATGTGTCAGGACATTTGGGAATACTATGCGTTTACCCTTGACGAGCAGTTCCTTGAAGACAACTTCGACACGCTTTTGGGAGCGGCGCTGTTCTGGGTTGACAACCTTGTGACGGACGAAAGGGACGGTACGCTTATTTCAAGCCCTTCGTGGTCTCCCGAGCACGGCCCGTACTCTTTGGGTGCGTTCAGCGATCAGGCTATTATATGGGATCTGTTTAACAACACGCTTGAGGCGGCGGACATTTTGGGAATTGAAAGCTCCGAAATAGGCGAGATTCAGGCGGCGTTTGACAACCTCTCCGGCCCTAAGATAGGCAAGGCGGGACAGTTCCAGGAGTGGAAGGACGAAATAACCATGGATATCACCGGCGACTACGGTCACCGCCATGCAAACCACCTCTTTGCACTTCACCCGGGACGTCAGGTTGTTGTGGGAAGAAGTGAAGAGGACGATGCGTATGCTGACGCAATGCGCGTAACCCTTGAGACGAGGGGTGACGGCGGAACGGGATGGAGCAAAGCATGGAAGATAAACTTCTGGGCAAGGCTTCGTGACGGCGACCACGCCGGAGTAATGGTAAACCAGATACTCAAGGAATCCACATACGACAACCTGTTTGATGCTCATCCTCCGTTCCAGATTGACGGAAACTTCGGAGCTACCGCAGGAATGACAGAGATGCTTCTTCAAAGCCAGGGCGGAGCTGTTGAGCTGCTGCCGGCGCTCCCTTCAATGTGGGCTGACGGAAGTGTGACGGGTCTTAGAGCAAGAGGAAACATCGAAGTCGATATAAATTGGCAGGACGAGCTGATAACCACAGCGACGCTGCAGACCTTCTCAGCCCTTGAGGATCTTGAGGTCAAGGGCGTGAACATAGGCAGAGCAACCATCACCGATTCCGAGGGCAACAAGGTCAAGGTTTCGCGTTCTTCCGACTCAATAACCTTTGATGCAGAAGAGGGCGAGACGTATACCATAACCTTTGACGGCAAGGGCGGAATAAGCTCTGTGGCTGTGATAATAATTGCGGTTGCTGCGACGGTTGTTGTCGCGGCTGCGGTCATAATAATCGTGGTTTCATCGCGCAGAATCAAGCGCCGCAAGAACGCTTAATTGCCGGCACTGCTTAGCACGATATTCATAATCACATACAAAAAAAGAACCGGTTCATTGCGAATCGGTTCTTTTTTGCGTGTTTGTTTTTTCTTAATTTGAATCCGGCTGGCGCTGTTCGACGGAGGAAATGAGCTTGTTTGAATTTTTTATGGCTGAGCGATAGAACAGCAGCGACATGATTGTTGCAACCACCCATCCTATCGGCCATGCGCACCATATGCCTGTCGTGCCGAGAGAGGTATTCGCGAACACCGCCGCAAGCACTACTCTTAGCACAAGGTCCGTAAACGTGGCGACCATAAACTGCTTCATCAGTCCTGCGCCCCTTAGAATGCCGTCCGCCGTGAGTTTAAGTGACACCACAAAGTAAAACGGAGCAACTATCCACAAGAACATACAGCCTATCTGCCTGATGTTGTCGTAATCCTCTTTTAAAAAGATATCTATAAGGGAGCCGGTTAAGGTGAGATATATCAAAACTATCGGCACGCAAAGCGCCCACACAAGCTTAACTCCAGCTTTAAAGCCTTGCTTTACTCTGTCAACAAGTCCTGCGCCGAGGTTCTGAGCCGTGAAGTTTGATATTCCGTTGCCGAGCGTTGTAAACGCGGATATAACCATGTTGTTTAGCTTTATAGCCGCAGAATAGCCTGCCATTGCGTCCGTGCCGAAGCTGTTTATAATGCTCTGTATCGCTATGTTTCCGACCGATATAAAGCTTTGCTGAAGTATGCTCGGCACTGCCACTTTTGAAACCTTGCCCAAAAGCCGCCACGAAAAGATTTTAACCTTTCCGGTATGCGGTATCGCGGCAAAGCGTTTAAACACAACTATCATCGCAAGTATGCAGCTTATGCCCTGGCATATAAAAGTAGCCCATGCAACGCCGTCAACCTTCATTCCGAATCCGACTACAAACCATATGTCCATGAATATGTTTGCGGTTGAGGATATGGCAAGAAAGATAAAAGGCGTTTTTGAGTCGCCCAAAGCCGAGAAGATTCCCGTGGCGACGTTATAAAAGAACACAAACGGAAGCCCGAGTATGTATATGTCCAAATACAGCTCCGAGTCGGCTTTTACGCTCGGGTCGGTTTTCATAAGATCCAATATGTCCGAGCAGAATATCATTCCTACAGCCATGAGCACGGCGCACAGCACCGCGGTAGCTATAAGCGAAGAATACACCGCCGTTTTAAGCTCGCTGTAACGTCTTGCGCCGAAAAGCTGAGCTGCTATTACGGAGCATCCTATATTGCATCCAAACGCAAAAGCTATGAATATAAGCGTTATCTCATAGCTGTTTCCGACAGCGGCAAGCGCCTTATCGCTTATAAATTTTCCCGCCACAAAGCTGTCGGCTATGTTATAAAGCTGCTGGAATATTATACTTCCGAACAGCGGCAGGCAAAACCCCATCAGCGCCCTTCCGGGGTTGCCGGTTGTAAGATCTCTATTCATAAATTATCACCGATTTGCGCAACTGCGCGCCATGTTTTAAGCTGTCGCCGACGATTTAAGAGGCGCCAATATTGACACGGCTGAAAAATAATATTATTCTCTTTGTATAATGATTTTAGGAGTGGTACAATGAAACTAATGTTTGCATCAGACATACACGGCTCGGAATACTACTGCCGTATGATGATACAAAGCTTTAAGCGCGAAAATCCTGACAGGCTCATTTTGCTCGGCGACATACTGTATCACGGCCCGAGAAACGACCTGCCAAAAGGATATCTGCCAAAAGCAGTCGCAGGCATGCTGTGCGACATATCCGACCGCATTTTATGCGTAAGGGGCAACTGCGACAGCGAAGTAGACGCGATGGTCTTAAACTTCCCCATTCTCGCCGACTATGCGCTCATATACGCAGATGAAGTGCCGATATACATCACCCACGGGCACATTTTTACCGAGGACAACCCGCCGAAGTTTCCGCCGAGCAGCTCGCAAATACTCCTTTGCGGGCACACGCATGTGCCGAAAGCCGCAGAGCACGACGGCTATGTATACCTGAACACCGGCTCGGTATCCATACCGAAAGAAAACAGCCCTCACAGCTACGTCATATACGAAAACGGATGCTTTAAGTGGATAAACCTCGAATCTGATTCGCAGGTGTTTATGGAGTACCGCATTTAAAGCCTCGCAGTCTGTTTTTTGACCGTAAGAACCGTCTGATATCTTAAAATATCAGACGGTTTTTTCAGTATTACAAAACAGAGCAATCGTCTACGTAAAATTCTCTTACGGCGTTCTCGTCTGCCTTTGCCTCCGACTTCTCAGGAGCAAGTCTTGATGCAAAGAACTTTGTTGCAACCTGCGGGAAGAGAGCATAGCTCAAAACATCCTCTTCGCTGCCGTTAAATCCGGGAACGGACTTAACTTCCTCGCGGTACTTGTCAAGCTCCGGCTCGATGAGGTCTGCGGGACGGCAGGTGATGATTTCTGCGTCGCCCAAGGCCTTCTTTCTCACTTCCTCATTTACCTCTCCGGGAAGTCTGCCGTACTCTCCGCGCAGAAGAGCCTTTGACTCCTTGGGGAAGGTTGCGTATCTGCCCATGAGGACATTGAGCACTGCCTGTGAGCCTACTATCTGAGAAGTAGGAGTTACGAGCGGAGGATATCCGAAGTCCTTTCTTACGTTAGGAACCTCAGCCAAAACCTCATAGAGTCTGTTCTCCGCTCCCGCCTGCTTGAGCTGGGAGATGAGGTTTGAAAGCATTCCTCCGGGTACCTGATAGATGAGCGTCTTTACATCGACGTTGAGCACCTTAGGATCGAGGTATCCCTCAGCTTTGAGCTTTGCAGCTACGTTTCTGAAGTGAGCTGCGGCATCGGTGAAGTCTGAGATGTTCATTCCGGTGTCGCGTTCTGTGCCCTTCAGCGTTGCAACCAAAGCCTCGGTTGCCGGCTGAGACGTTCCGTTTGCCAAGGGAGAAAGCGCGGTATCAACTATATCGACTCCCGCCTCCGCAGCCTTGAGGTAAACCATGTCGCCGGTACCGGTGGTGTTATGCGTGTGAAGGTGTATCGGAACTTTTACGTTCTTCTTCAGCTTCTTGACAAGGCTCTCCGCTTCATAAGGGAGCAGCAGGTTCGCCATGTCCTTGATGCAGATGGTGTCAGCGCCCATCTTCTCAAGCTCTTTTGCGAGGTTTACAAAGTACTCCTCATTGTGCACGGGGCTAATTGTGTAGCTTATTGCAGCTTCGCATATTCCGCCGTACTTCTTTGTCGCGTCTATAGCGGCTTTGAGGTTTCTTGTATCGTTGAGAGCGTCGAATATTCTTATGACGTCTATGCCGTTTTCGATGGACTTTTTAACAAACGCATCGACAACGTCGTCGGCGTAGTGCTTATAGCCCAGAATATTCTGACCTCTGAAAAGCATCTGAAGCTTTGTGTTGGGAAGAGCCTTCTTAAGGGCGCGAAGTCTTTCCCACGGGTCTTCGTTTAAAAATCTCATGCATGTGTCAAATGTAGCGCCGCCCCAGCACTCCAAAGACCAATAACCTATCTTGTCAAGCTCCGCACAAGCAGGAAGCATATCTTCAAGCCTCATTCTCGTGGCAGCCTGAGACTGATGGGCATCACGCAGAATCGTGTCTGTTATCTTTAAAGGATTAGACATATCGGTAACCTTTCCTTTCCGTTAAATTTTATCGCTCAATCAGCCAAAGCCGTTAGCCGAGGACTGAAATGAGCACGCCCGCCGCGATGGCAGAGCCTATAACTCCGGCAACGTTCGGGCCCATAGCATGCATGAGCAGGAAGTTTGCGGGGTTTTCCTTCTGACCGACAACCTGAGATACACGTGCAGCCATAGGAACGGCGGAAACACCGGCAGAACCGATAAGCGGGTTGATCTTGTTCTTTACGAACAGGTTCATTATCTTTGCAATTATTACACCGCCGGCAGTGCCGAAGCTGAATGCGATAACGCCCAGTACGATGATCTTGATTGTCTGCCAGTCAAGGAACGTAGATGCGGTGGCTGTTGCACCGACGGATATGCCCAAGAATATGGTGACAATGTTCATAAGCTCATTCTGAGCAGTCTTGCTGAGTCTTTCAACAACGCCTGTCTCTTTAAAGAGGTTGCCGAGCATTATGGCGCCTACAAGCGGTGCTGCGGAAGGAACCAAAAGCGCAACGAATATTGTTACGACTATCGGGAAGATTATCTTTTCCGTCTTGGAAACAGGTCTTAACTCCTTCATGACTATCTGGCGTTCTTTCTTTGTAGTCAGAAGTTTCATTATAGGAGGCTGAATTACGGGAACGAGCGCCATATATGAATACGCCGCAACAGCTATCGGGCCTAAAAGTTCAGGCGCCAAAAGCGATGTGGTATATATGGCCGTAGGTCCGTCCGCGCCGCCTATTATTCCTATTGAGCCGGACTGTGCGGGTGTGAAGCCCAAAAGTATGGCTCCGGCATAGGTCATGAATATACCGAGCTGAGCGCCGCCGCCCATGAGAAGGCTCTTGGGGTTGGCTATCAGCGGGCCGAAGTCGGTCATTGCTCCTACGCCCATGAAGATGAGGCAGGGGTAAATGCCGAGCTTAACGCCTAAGTACAAAACGTCTAAAAGTCCCACAGAAATTGTGGTGCCGACCAGTTCATTTAACTGGTTTAAAATGCTCTCCGTTGCGCCGCCGGCAGCGATTTCGTCGATAAGCTCCTGAGTGACAGGCTGACCGCCGAAGAGCGCCCACTGAACCTGACCGTTGGCAAAGAGCACCTCGTGGAACATTCCTGCTCCGGGGAGGTTGGTTAAAAGCATACCGAATGCGATCGGCAAAAGAAGCATGGGTTCAAACTTCTTTACTATCGCAAGATACATCAGTACGCAGGAAATTATCATCATTACGAGCACGCGCCAATCGCTTGAGATAAGCGCAAAGCCCGTTGTTTTAAGAAATTCTATTATTGCGTCCATATCAATTCCTCTTGCTTATTATTACGTTGAAACATCGGATGTGCCGGCGACGCACAGATTATCCTATAACGCAAAGAAGATCGCCGGTATTTACGGTAGCGCCCTTCTGAACATTAACTGCGGTTACCTTGCCGTCCTTAGGAGCCATGATCTCGTTTTCCATCTTCATAGCCTCAAGGATCATGAGTATATCGCCCCTCTTTACATCGCTTCCGACGCTTACGTTTACAGCGAGGATGTTGCCGGGCATAGGAGCAGAGATTGCCGTTGCATTTGCGGGAACAGATGCGGCAGCGGCAGGTGCGGCAGCGGCAGGTGCGGCAGCCGGAGCAGGAGCGGGTGCAGGCGCAGACGCAGCCTTCTTAGCTTCATCGGCTGAAATCTCTTCGATAGCTATTTCGTATGAAGTACCGTTTACATTTACACGATAGTGTCTCATAATATTACCTTCCTTTTTCATTTTTCATTTAAGCTCAGTTGCGCTTATAAGCTTTTTGATTGATTTGAGACGAAGAATTAAAGCTTTTTAATAGATTTAATTCTTATTGCGGATACATCTGTACCAAGCTCCTCCGCGATAGCAGCGGAAACAGCCGCAACAAACTCCTGCTTATTGCTTATCTGCGCCTGGCTGCTCACGGCAGGAGCGGGCGCCGATACTACAGGTCTTGACTCAGGCTTTTCATCCTCATTGGAATTTTTCTTTAAAAGCCTGATGACTGCACCGAGCAGGTAGCATATGATTATAATACAGACGAGTCCGACAAAAACCATTCCCATACCGAGACCGGCTACCAATCCAATAGACGGTTCAGAAGCTAAAAGTGGCATTTGCGTTCCTCCTTTCATATGAACCAAATTAAAATCATGATAACATACGTTCACGATTTTTTCAAGGACTGAACCTTTATCGCGAATCAAATCTACAATATGACAAAAACACGTGTTTCATTAACCGAAAAAATGGTCATTTTTAATGCTGAAATGCATTCGGTTTTTACATTGCCGCGGTAAAAAAAGCGCGGAATATTAAAAAGTCGCGGTTTATATTATAAAACAGTGGAAATTATTTTGCGGCGGTGATATAATATTAAAGATTAACCTTGACGAATCAAAATCGCAAAGGTGTAAACCCAAGGAGAAAACGTGACACATGACATGTTACATTGACGGAATAAAAATTAACTACGAGCTGTGCGGCGAGGGAAAATGCGTGCTGTTTTTGCACGGATGGGGCACAAACTTAAAGCTCTTTGACTATCTTGCCGACACGGTTGCAAAAAAATACACTGCTTTGCGCTTAGACCTCCCGGGATTCGGAGAAAGCGCCGAGCCTGAAAGTGCGTGGAGCGTAGACGACTACGTTGCGTTTGTGAGAAAGTTTACAAAAGAGCTTGGGCTTGAGCCTCAGGTTCTCATAGGCCACAGCTTCGGCGGAAGGCTGATGATAAAGATGCTTTCGGACGGCGAAAACGGCAGCGTGGAAAAAGCCGTATTCATAGACGCGGCGGGCATAAAGCCTAAAAAGACTCTGCGCCAAAAGCTGAGCCTTGGCATGTACAAGGCGGGAAAGCGGATATTGAGCATGCCGCCGGTCAAAAAGCTGTTTCCAGAGGCGCTTGAAAAGCTCCGCTCAAAGCGAGGCTCCGCCGACTACAAGAGCGCGACGCCGGTTATGCGCCAGACGCTTGTTAAGGTTGTGAACGAAGACCTCACGAATCTTCTTCCCAAGATAAGCGCGCCTTCACTTTTAATTTGGGGCACGCTCGACACTGCCACTCCCCTTTCGGACGCCATGACGTTTGAGAGGCTCATCCCCGATGCGGGGCTTGTGAAAGTAGAGGGTGCGGGGCACTATTCGTTTTTACAGGCTCCGGATCTGTGCCGGCGCGCCATATCGTCATTTCTCGGCATACAGTATTGACAAAATAACAATTATCACATGATCGGAGACGACCTATGCTTTACATTATCATCACATGGATTGCCTTTGCGGCGTATATTTTTGCGGCATGGTTTTGCCTGCGGCACTTCATACACATGTTTCAGCTCAACTCCTACAAGCCGCGCGTGCAGGCGAAGTGGGTTATAAAGAACTCAAGGCGGTTTATTGGCGTTACGGCTGCCTTGCTGATAGTATTTGCGGTGTTTTCGGCAGTGGCGGCGGCGTATGAAAGCGCGGCTGCATTCATAGCGGTTACCGTATGCAGCGCACTGTGTTTTGCGGCTTCTGCGCTGTTTATGCTTCCCAAAAAGAGCTACAAAACTCCCCTCAAGTACACAAAAAGAGCGGCAAGGCTTATACTCACTTTGGCGATAATATATCTTATACCGGCTGTGGCCATGTTCATATCGGCGTGGGACGCCAGAGTGCGGAGCGCTGTCACAATTTGCGCATGCTTTTTGTGGGTATTCTCGGCTCCGTGGATGGTTTTGCTTGCAAACATGATAAACAGGCCGTTAGAGCTTTTGATAAACAGGTACTACATCAACGATGCCAAGAAGATACTCAAAAATTGTCCGTCCCTCACCGTCATAGGAATAACGGGAAGTTTCGGAAAGACGAGTGTCAAGTACTTTCTCGACGCACTTTTGAGTGTGAAATACAGCGTTTTAAAAACGCCCGGAAACTTCAACACCCCGCTCGGCGTAGTAAAGACGGTGCGCGGCTCTCTGCGGGCTACGCATGAAATTTTCCTGTGCGAAATGGGTGCAAAGAACGTCGGAGACATAAAGGAAATATGCGACATAGTGCATCCTCGCCACGGAATAATCACGTCTGTCGGTCCGATGCACCTTGAGAGCTTTAAGACGATAGAAAACGTCAAAAAGACAAAGTTTGAGCTTGCGGATGCGCTGCCGGACGACGGAATGTTGTTTTTAAACTGCGACGATGAAAACATACGCTCTGTTATCAGCTCATCGGGCAGAAAGTTCACTGCATACGGCATAGACGACAAAAGAGGATACTATGCCGACGACATAAGAATAAGCGAGCGCGGTTCGGAGTTTACGATTCACTCCCCTTCGGCGCAGAGCTGCTCATACAGAACATCGCTCATAGGCAGGCACAACATAATAAACATATGCGGGGCGATAGCGGTTGCAAACAGCCTGGGAATCTCGCTTGAGGAGCTTAGACCCGCCGTCAGGAGGCTTGAGAGCGTGCCGCACAGGCTGCAGCTCATAAACCGCGGAGATTACAGCATAATCGACGACGCATACAACTCAAATCCATCCGGAACAAAGGCTGCGCTTGAGGCACTGTCAATGGCGGACGGCATGAAAATACTTGTCACTCCGGGCATGATAGAGCTTGGAGGCATGGAATACGAGCTTAACAGGCAATTCGGCTACGATGCGTCAAAGGTGTGCGATTACGTGGCGCTTGTCGGCGAAAAGCAGACAAAGCCTATTCTCGACGGGCTTCTGTCGGCCGGATACGACCGCGAAAAAATATATGTGGCAAAGGATCTCGGGGACGCCATGTCGGCGGTGTACTCCTTGACAAGCGGGGGCAAACGTAAGATAATACTTCTTGAAAACGACCTGCCCGACAACTACTGAGGGCTTTGAAAGGGAGAATATTTATGAAAATAAATCTTGCACTGATGTTCGGAGGCAAGAGCGTAGAGCATGAAATTTCAATAATTTCCGCGCTTCAGGCTGCCCAAAGTCTGGACACGGAAAAATACAACGTGATATACATATACATCGCCAAGGACGGGCAAATGTACTGCGGAGACTCGCTCGGAAACATTGAGGAGTACAAGGACATAAAGCGGCTTCTTGAAAAGAGCTGGCCGGTTGCGCTTGCAAGACACGGCGAAAGGGTTGAAATCATAAGGCTTGACGCAGGCCTTTTCAAGAAGGCTTTTGTAAACTACATAGACGTCGCCTTCCCGATAGTTCACGGAACAAACGCAGAGGACGGCACCGTTGCGGGATACCTGAACATGCTCGGCGTGCCGTATGTAGGATGCGATGTGCTTTCAAGCGCGTTGGGAATGGACAAATACGCGATGAAGGCGATATTTAAGGACTGCGGAATACCCGTTTTGGACAGCAAGGTTTACTATTCAGACGAGTACGATGAAAATCCGGGGCTTGTATTTTTGGACATAGAAAAGAACTTCGGTTTTCCCGTGATCGTCAAGCCGGTAAACTTAGGCTCAAGCGTGGGAATATCAAAAGCGGACTCAAAAGCCAAGCTTGACGATGCGCTTTCCGAGGCGTTCAAGTACTCTAAAAAGGTGTTGGTAGAGCGCGCGATAACAAACCTCACGGAGGTAAACTGCTCTGTGCTGGGCGACGACAGAAGTGCGGAGGCGTCTGTTTGCGAAAGACCGGTGAACAGCGACGAGATACTCAGCTACAGCGACAAATATCTCGGCGGCTCAAAATCGTCTAAAGGCATGGCGAGCACGCGCAGGGTGATTCCCGCCGACATTTCCGCGGAAAACACGCATTACATTCAGGAGCTTGCAGTGAAAGCGTTTAAGGCTTTGGGCTGCTGCGGAGTTGCAAGAATAGACTTCATGATCGACAACGACGCAAACAAAATCTACCTTAACGAGATAAACACCATCCCCGGCTCTCTTTCGTTCTACCTTTGGGAGCCTAAGGGCGTAAAGTACAAAGAGCTGCTTGACAGGATGATAAAGCTTGCGCTAAAGCGTGAGCGCGAACGCAGCAGCATAACATACGCCTTTGATACAAACGTGCTTTCAGGGGTAAAGCTCGGCGGCACGAAGGGCGCAAAAGGCTCAGGCGGAGCTAAAATATAAGGATTACGCACATCAGTGCACATCTTACCGAAACAAAAACGCACCGGACAGTCCGATGCGTTTTTCTTTTTATATTTTTAAATTTGCCGCAAGGTTTTGGCATGTCGGATTATATCTCGTTGCCGTCCTCGTCGTAGTTTGTTATGTTTTCCGATGCAAGAGCGCCGTTTTCGTCATATTCTCTTTCGGTCACGCATGAAAGGTACCTGTCATCGCCTTCGACAACATACTGCTCTTCATGGAACTCGTGATCTACTCCGGACTCATAGTAAGTAAGCGTGCCCTCATACACTGTCGTCACGCCGGTATCGGGGTCGGTGACGGTGTTTATCCACTCGGAGCTTTCAACGACATTGTCATTATTATAGTTTACGCATGTAAAGTAGCTGCCGTTATTTCCCGTGCTGTAAGTCAAAAGCTTTTCTATTGCAACTATTCCCACTACCGCCTCATAGTGTTTAAGCTCGCCGGTCTCGGAATACTGGGCATACATGGTTCCGACAGCCTGAGTGAGTTCTTCATCAAGGCAGATGATATAGTTTCGCTCAACGGTTACGTCGCCGTCTTGGACCTCGCTTGCGGTTCTGAGGTAGTATCCGTCAAGTCCTACTATGCCGGAATCGGATGCCCCGTCGCTGCTTACGGTGTCGTCTGTGCCGTCGGAAATCTCCTCCTGACAGCCGGTAAGCGCAAAGGCACATATGAGCATAACAGCCGCCAACATTGCGCAAACAATTCTCTTTGATATTATGGTTTTGCTGTTTGTGATGTGAGTCATTTTTGACATATGCATCTCCGTTTCATGTAAGTCACCGGCAGCGCGCCGGAAAATATATCAACCGCGCAGACACTGCAGCGGCAGTTTATCAAAAGCTGTGCGACTAAGCCTGTAAGCCGAGTTCTGTCGAGTACGGCAATCTATCTAGCCCCTGCGTCGCCGCAGGGGTCAAGCCACCTATAACAGCATATCCGCCGAGCAGACGTTGATATGCCGAACCAAACGGTGTTGCATCGGGTAGGGTTTACATGACAGTACAGTCTCCTGCACTTCGGTGAGCTCTTACCTCGCCTTTCCATCCTTGCCGCAGCTGCGGCGGTTTATTTCTGTTGCACTTTCCCTAAGGTCGCCCTCGGCTGACGTTATCAGCTACCCTGCTCTGTGATGCTCGGACTTTCCTCATCCGCCGCGCAAACGGCGTCCGCTGCCGCACGGCTTACTCGCAAGCTTATTTATTTTACAATATTCATTCCCATGTGTCAACCATTTAATTTAAATTAACTTTACATACGCCCCGATTTTCGCTCATCTTGCCCCCACACACGCCTTATACATAAATCCAAGCCTCAAAAATAAATAAGTTTTTATCAAAATGCCATATTGACATTTTAAAAACTCAGTAATAAAATTAACTCGTTAATCATTAACTAATAAATTTAATTTGAAGGAGGGTCTTATTTTTGGCTGACAAGGACGACAAGGACAAATATAAAAAGACCATGAATCTTTTTTTCAAGTGCAACAGGCTTCACCACACGCTTGCGGAATGCAGGGTAAGCTCTCTCGGACTTCACAGAAGTCAGCGCTCCCTGCTGCTGATAGTAAGCTTTTACAACAACATTTCGCAAAAGGAGCTGGCGAAAAAGCTTGAGATATCCCCTGCCGCCGTTACGGTGACGCTTAAAAAGCTTGAGACGCAGGGATATATTGCGCGCGCCTCATCCGTAAAGGATTCAAGGGTCAACAACATTGCCATAACGGATAAAGGACGTCATGTAATTGACAAAACATCTGAAATCTTTGATGAGCTTGACAAGCAGACGTTCAAAGGCTTCTCTGACGACGACCTTGACAATCTGCACCGATACTTAAAGCAGATTTCCGAAAATCTTCAAGGTGTTTGTGAAGAATCAAAAAGCAAATAAACCATTTAGAAAGGATTGATAGCTAAAAATATGCATTGGTTTAAGTATATCAAACCCTATCTTTTTTACTTTATCATAACTCCGCTTTGCATGCTCATGGAGGTTGCGGGCGAGGTTATAATGCCGAGGCTTTTAGGAATGGTTATAGACAGCCAGAAGAACGGCACATTGACTGTAAGCGAAAGCCTCTTAGTGATGCTTGCTATCATTTTATGTGCGCTTGCCATGATGGCGGGCGGAATAGGCGGCTCATATTTCGGAGCAAAAGCTTCGGTAAACTTTGCAACCGATTTGCGCCAGGACATATTTGAAAAGGTTCAGACCTATTCGTTTGCAAACATCGACAAGTTTTCGACCGGTTCACTGGTCACGAGAATGACAAACGACGTCACCCAGATGCAAAACTTTGTAAACATGCTCCTGAGAATGGCCTTCAGGGCGCCCGGAATGCTGATTGCGGCGCTGTTCATGGCGATTTCGCTTCAGCCTTCGCTCACCGTCACATTTGCGGTTGCTATACCGCTTCTTTTGATTGCGGTAGGAGCCATCATTCTCACCGGCTTCTCAAGGTTTGAAGTGGTTCAGAAAAAACTCGACCGACTCAATTCAATAGTACAGGAGAACGTGACAAACGTCAGGGTTGTAAAGAGCTTTGTGCGTGAGGATCACGAGGTAAAGAAATTTGCCGGCGCGAACAAAGACCTCAAAAAAGCCGGAATGAGCGCAATGAACATCATGATCTTCCTCTCGCCTGTTACTACGCTTATCATGAACGTAACGGTTTTGTTCATCATATACTTCGGAAGCCAGATGGTTTACGACACTCAGATGGAAGTCGGCGCTCTTTCGACGTTTGTAACATACACAACTCAGATACTCTTCTCACTGATGATGGTTTCCATGCTCTTTATGATGTCCTCAAGGGCGCTTGCATCCGCAAAGCGTATAAAGGAAGTGCTCGAGGAGCAGCCCGACATATCCGACGAGAACGCAAAGTTCCCGCAGCTTGAGATACAAAAGGGCGACATTGAGTTTAAGAACGTCACATTCAGGTACTACAAAAACTCTTCGGAGTGCGTGTTAGACAACATAAATTTGAAAATACCGGCGAAATCAATTGTGGGAATCATCGGCTCTACCGGCTGCGGAAAGACAACACTTGTTTCCATGATACCAAGGCTTTACGATCCGGACAGCGGCGAGGTTCTCATCGACGGCATAAACGTAAAGGACTATTCGCTTTACAACCTGCGTGAGGGAATAGGCATGGTTTTGCAGAACAACACGCTGTTCTCCGGAACGATAGAGGAAAACCTGCGTTGGGGAAATGAAAACGCCACCGAAGAGCAGATAGTAGAAGCTGCAAAGAGCGCACAGGCGGATAAGTTTGTGTCGTCGTTCAAGGACGGATACAAGACCGAGATTGACCAGGGCGGTACGAACGTATCGGGCGGACAGAAGCAGCGCTTGTGCATTGCAAGAACTCTTCTTAAAAACCCCAAGGTTATCATCTTAGACGACTCCACAAGCGCCGTTGACACTGCAACCGAGGCTCAGATAAGAAATGCATTCCGAAACGAGCTTGCCGGCTCCACAAAGATAATCATAGCCCAAAGAATTTCCTCCGTAAAGGATGCGGACATGATTATAGTTATGAACGAAGGCAAGATCACAGGTATAGGAACTCACGACGAGCTTATGCAGTCGAACGAGGCGTACCAGGAAATCTACTACTCTCAGCATGACGCCGAGAAGAAAGGAGCTTGAGACTGTATGGCAAGAGATTTAGCATCACTTCAAAAGCAGTATAACAGCTCTGCAACCGAGCGGCGAGGCGGACCCGGCGGAGGTCCAAGACCCGGAGGCCCGGGCGGGAGAGGCACAAGAGGCTCTGTAAGCGCAAAGTCTCTCAAAAACTCCAAACACACGATAAGGCGAATAATAGGATATCTCACGTGTCACAAGCTGAGGCTTTTAGTTGTACTTCTTTGCATGCTTTTAAACGCGGTATCATCGCTTTGCGCTTCGTACATGCTTGCTCCTATAATCAACAAGCTGACGCTTGCCGTGACCGGAAAGGAGCAGCCGCTGAGCGGAATTGAAAAGCTTGCGGACAACATAATAACAAGCTTTACCGGAACGATAAACGTAGCCATAAGAAGTGAAATGCTCAGCTACATCTTTACGGTTATACTCATATTTGCCGCGGTTTATGGGGTAGGAGTGCTCACATCATATCTTCAATCAAAGTTCATGTTGGTAATATCTCAGGGAACTATAGAGTCAATAAGAAACGACCTGTTTACAAAGCTTCAAAAGCTCCCTGTCCGCTACTTTGACTCTAACCCCACCGGTGAAATAATGTCAAGGTTCACAAATGATATCGACAACATAGACATGATGATAAACAACTCCCTGACATCTATTATATCGGGAATTGTAACGCTCATAGGAACGTTTGTGTTCATGATAACAACCAACTGGCTGCTCACGCTGATAACGGTAGTTTTCATACCGATATTTACATTCGGCGGCGGCGCGATAGCAAAGCTGTCCTCTAAATACTACAGCGGACAGCAGGCTGCTTTGGGCGCGATAAACGGCTACACCGAAGAGACCGTGACAGGACAAAAGGTTGTAAAGGTGTTTAACCACGAGAACACATGCGTGCAGGAATTCAAGCTTTTAAACCAGGACATGCGCAAAAAGCAGTTTAAAGCGCAGTTTTGGGGCTCTGTCATGGGTCCGATAATGGGCAACACATCTCAGATTTCATACGGCGTAACGATAGGCATAGGTGGAATACTCATGGTGTTCGGCAAGCTTTCAACCGGTGCGCTGACCGTATTTGCAAATTATTCAAAGCAGTTCTCAATGCCTATAAACAACATCTCCCAGCAGATGGCAACCATATTTGCAGCGCTTGCCGGAGCTGAAAGAGTGTTTGAGGTTATGGACACCGCTCCGGAAGCTGCGGATGCTCCCGACGCCGTTACAACGCCTATAAAGGGCTACGTCGTCATGAAGGATGTCACATTCGGATACCGCCCCGACAAGATAGTTTTAAAGCACATCAGCCTTTACGCAAAGCCGGGACAGAAGATAGCGTTTGTCGGCTCTACCGGTGCAGGAAAGACTACCGTCACGAACCTTTTAAACAGGTTCTACGACATTTCGGAAGGCGAAATACTTATAGACGGCATAGACGTCAAGAAATACAAGCGCGAATACCTGCGTGAAAACATCGCAATGGTATTGCAGGACACTCACCTGTTCACCGGAACAGTGCGTGAAAACATACGCTACGGCAGGCTTGACGCCACCGACGACGAGGTTGTCGAGGCCGCAAAGACAGCAAGCGCTCACTCGTTTATCATGAGGCTTGAGCACGGATACGACACCATCCTCGAGGGCGACGGAGCGAATTTGTCTCAAGGACAAAGGCAGCTGCTCAACATAGCAAGGGCGGCCCTTTCAAAAGCGCCGATACTTGTCATGGATGAGGCCACATCGTCGGTAGACACAAGAACAGAGCGGCACATAGAGCACGGCATGACGAGGCTTATGAAGGATCGCACGACGTTTGTAATCGCTCACAGGCTGTCAACCGTAAGAAATGCAAATGCGATCATGGTTCTTGAAAACGGTGAAATCATCGAGCGAGGAGACCATGACGATCTGCTCAAGCAAAACGGAAGGTATTACGAGCTTTACACGGGCAAAAAAGAGCTTGACTGATACTAAAGCGGCTAAAACAAAAAACAAAACAATGTTTTTTCGGCAGATTTATTCTGCCGTTTTTTATGCAAAAATACTCAGCAGCGCGATGCGATCATGGCTTTGAAGATGAAAAAAATTTATTAAAACATGCCGCGCAATATGGCAAGTAAAATAATGCTTGAAAAAGCCCGCGGTTATTTTGCGGCTATCTGTAAAAAATACTTTTTGAAAACGAGAAGAAAGGAACTTGTTATCAAAATGAAAAGTCTAATCAAAAGCTTTTCCGCAGTGCTTTTAGCGGCGCTTACTGCGATAATGGGCATAGTCGGGTACTACGATGCGACGCTGCCCGAATATTATTATGTTTCGGGAAGCGGTGTTTCATCGCTGACCTGTTTTTTTGACGTGACACTGACGGCTAAAGAGGACGCGCTTTCGGCAAGCACGGACAACTGCGTTGAGGCGGACGCAGAGCTGAAGCTGTTCGGAATCATACCGATTAAGGATGCAAAAGTTACAAAATCAGACCCGCCGATGCTGATACCGGGCGGCACGCCCATAGGCATAAAGCTGCTCACTGACGGCGTAATGGTTGTAAAGGTTCAGGACGTTGAAAAGGGCGTGTGTCCGGCTGTTGACGCCGGAATATGCGCGGGCGACAACATTATAGAGGCGGACGGCGTGAAGATAAGCTCCTCATCACAGCTGTCGGAAATAATCTCCGCATCAAAAGGAAACACGGTGCAGATCACCCTCACCAGGGACGGGCAGACCATACAAACTGCAATCAACCCCGTATTTTCCGAGAACGACGGCACATACAAGGGCGGCATGTGGATACGCGACAGCTCGGCGGGAGTGGGCACGCTTACGTTTATAGACCCGTATACCGGCATATACGGTGCGCTCGGCCATCCGATATCAGACTGTGACACCTACAAAATGCTGCCACTGGGTTCCGGCGAAATTGCCGATGTGACCATCACCGGATATGAAAGCGGCACGCGCGGATGTCCCGGAGAGCTGTACGGAAAGTTTGTATCGGGGCTTGCCTCGGGAAGCATAATTAAAAATTGCGACCAAGGCGTATTCGGAAAGATGACATACGCCTCAAAGAAGGATGCTATACCGATAGCATTCAAATCGGAGGTAAAGACAGGCGCTGCAAAGATGCTTGCCACCATAGAGGGAAACAGTCCGAAGGAGTACGATGTCGAGATTGAAAAGCTGAGTCTCAGTCCGGCGGCAAAGACTAAAAACATCGTAATTCGCGTGACGGACGAGGAGCTGCTCGAACAGACGGGCGGCATAGTTCAAGGCATGTCCGGCAGCCCGATAATTCAGGACGGAAAGCTTGTGGGAGCAGTGACGCACGTGTTTGTCAGCGACCCGACAAGGGGCTACGGCATACTGATAGAGGACATGCTCGAAGAGGCAAACGAGCTGATTGAAAGCTCAGCCGACCAAGCGGCGTAATAAAGAACAGCACTATAAAATATCACCGACCACAAAAACCCGACTGTCAAGGCGGGGCTGACGCCGCCTCAAAACGAAAAAGACAGTATAAAAGCAAAATCCCCTCCGCCGTGCATGCGCAAGCGGAGGGGTTATTATTTGCGGATTATGATTTGACGCGATACCGGGCAAAGAGCAAAAGCCCGATGACGGCAGCTGCAATCAGCACAGCCCAGTATGCTGTCAGGTGCGCGGAGCCGCCCATATTCCAAAGTATTTCCGCGGACGAAACCGCTGTTATCGGTGAAACGTACTTTGCTGCGGGCACACCCGACAGCGTCAAAAAAGCCGGAAGCCCGAAAATGCCCACGCATGCGGCGCAGGACGAAAGCATTCCGTTAAACAGCCCTCCGACGCACATGACGACAAGAGAAACAGCGGCAAGCATCACAAGCCTTGCAAGGTACAAAATTGCGAGATATCCGCCGATGGAAATTGCAAAAGGAAATTCGGACAGTGCAGATATGTTTTGCACCGGCGCGGCAAAATCTTCAGCGCCGTGCAGAGAAAGAAACGTCAAAAACTCCCTTATGTACACCGCCGCCCAAATCAGAGCGCCCATCAGTACAGCTACGCCGGCCTTGGCGGCAAAAGTGCTCGCTCTTCCCCTGCGTGTACTTCTTACAACCGCTGCAGTTCCCGCCAGACATTCATAAGAAACTATACCCGCGCAGCATATCGCCGCAAAAATAACGGCTGCGGCGGCGTTTGTACGTTGAGCGTCTACGCTGCTCTCGCCATAAAACGCAGAATACATCTGCTCGTCTACAAGCCACGGTTCGTATCCGCCGTCCTCGGCTCTTTTTACGATGTCGTCCGACTTGATTTTGAGCATATCCAAGGCTCCGGAAAGCTCGCTGTAATTAGTCTGCCCCTTTGCATCAGCGCGCGCCTTCTCTATATATTCATCCAAGGAGTTCCCGTCCGGCGATAAATACACCTGTCCTGCGGCATCGTCTAAATAATTTTGATACCATATGTCCATGTCGCCCGTCGGCATGTAGTATGTGAGCGACCCGCAAATGACAACCGCCGCAACTATCAGCAGCGCGCCGTACTCGAGCACAAATGCTTTGTATGCTTCCCAGCCGAATATTGTGAGCCTTCTGCGAACAGCGTCAAGTGCGCGGTTGAGCACGTCCGAAATGCTCAAAAGCAAATTCTTATTTCCGCTCGGGTACTTTTTGCACTGTATTAAAATATCCGCCGCAGAAAGTGCAACCGTCAAAGTGACAAGCCCAACAGCGGCAAGCTGACCTATGCCGACCGCTGCTCCGAAGATGTTTATATTGAGATAATACGTATACAGCTCAAGAGAATGTACATAGGAAAAGATGTTTAAGTACTTTAAAATATTGAATGCGCTTTGGACGGGGATCAGTGTGTAAAGAAGATATTCTATTGCAAACACTGCCACGGCAATTCCCAAAGCAAACTGTGCGCCGGTTATAACGCCTGCGATGCACCACACCGCAAGTCCTATCAATGCTCCGCAAATCACGCGCTCGATCAGATGGACGCATATCCACTGCGAGATGCTGAGCCTAAGCGTGCATTTTGAGAACATCGCCATAGACTGAACAGGTCTGTCAAGTTCGCCGAATCCGCCGGAAAGCACAGCCGAAACAACAAGCGGCAAAGCATATAACAGCAGCGTTAAAAGCAGCGACCCTGCAAACAGCGCGGATATTCTTGTAACGCCGAGTCCGAGTCTGCCGTTTGGGCAGCTTCTTATAATGCTGTGAAGGCCTTTTTTGCGTTCATCGACAAACGACAGGGCAATCACAGCCATGCAGATCAAGAAAGCGTAATCTGATATTTTAAAATCTGCCCAACACTCGACTGCGCAGCTGTTTCCGAGGCTTGGTTCGACACCGTCAAGCGCCGCGAAATCGGAGGCGGTTTTTTCAAGATTCTTTTTTGAAAATCCGCTGCTGTTGAATATGCCGACGTTTGAAAGAACACTCGCCTGCTCCTGAACGCTTTTCAGATAGTCCTCATACCCCGCTATGTTTTCTGCGTCATCATATAGCATTTTAAGCCTGTCGGTAAGGGCGTTTTTTGCCCTGTTGAAGTCGTTTACGCTTTTTGACTCATCGAGGTACAAAGACTCAAGGTAAGGGTACTTTTTGAGCGCAGACAAAAACTCTTCTTCGCTTGAGAAGCTGACTGCGATGCTTTTATTTATGTACGAGCTTATATCGTTTAGCTCATCCAAAGTCAAATCAATCTTTTCGGCTGCCGAGGCGGCGGGCAGCTTTTCGCACTCATCGACGACCTGAAGATAAAAGTCCACAGCCTCGGATGCGTTTTTGACGGCGTTTGGGGTTATGCCTCCGAGATAGTTTATCACAAATGCGGCAAGGCATGCTGCGCATATCACCAATATAAGAGCTGCGCGGCGGGGTGCAAGAAAAATTCGCTTATACTCGTCCATATCTCAGTCCCCCAAGTAGTACAAATACACATCCTCAAGACTGGGATAGTAGGCGACCGGCTTGATATCGGGCGGCAGGGATTTTATAAGCTCCGCGGGCGAGCTGACGTTAAGCAGGCGTCCGCGTTTCATCAGCAAAACTTCATCGGCTATGGACTCTATGTCCGAGACAATATGCGTTGCAAGCAAAACTATCCTGTCCTTTGAAAGCTTCTCGATAAAATTTCTTATTCTGACCCTCTCCTTAGGGTCAAGTCCCGCTGTAGGCTCGTCAAGTATCAACACCTTGGGGTCATTTAGCAGAGCCTGAGCAAGCAGCACCCTTTGCTTCATTCCGCCGGAAAACTGCCCCGTCTTTTTATGCTTTACGCCGCTGAGGTTTGCAAGGTTCAGCACCCGCTCTACCTCTGCTTTCAGCCGTGCGCCCTTCAGCCCTTTGAGCCTTGCCATATAGCTGACAAAGCTTTCCGCAGTCATGTGTTCGTATATTCCCTGCTGCTGCGGCATGTATCCCAAAACGCCGCGAAATTCAGCGCCAAGCTCAAGTATATCCTTGCCGTCATACAGGATACTTCCGCCGTCCCTGCGGACGTTATCTGTTATCAGGTTCATAAGAGTGGACTTTCCCGCGCCGTTCGCGCCGAGTATGCCGTATATACCCTCAGAAAATTCAAAGGCGAAACCGTCAAGTGCGGTAACGTTTCCGTATTTTTTGGTGAGGTTTGATATGCTAAGCTTCATCTCATCACTTCCGTTTATTTTTTAACGGCAAGTCAGTTTGCCGTGTCCACATCGTCTTTGTTTGACCACAAAACGCTGTACTCCCCGCTTCGTGCATCGACATCAAACAAAACTACATATGGCGTGGCATTAGACCACATTGACGCTACGATATATATTGTATCTCCCTGAATGCCTATGGGAAAATAAATAAGGTTTTCATCAATGTCAGGATGCGAAATGGTCGTATCGCTTATGACGCCGCCGTCAAAATCTATCGTGCGAACGCTGTAGCTGCTGCCGTTGCTGCGCCCGCATATCACATATCCGTCGGCAATGCCGCAGGGGTAATACGAATCCGCCTCCGTATCAAGCTTATAAAGCTCATTTAACGACGAATTTGCAAATTCATATTGATACACTCCGGCATTTGAAACAAGCATTATCATGTCGTCAAACACCACTGCGCGGAAGTTTCCGGACTGCTCGGCTATCGGGCAAGCTCCGCTGTACAAAACCTCGCCCTCGCCGCTTTGGATGTCATGGCGGTATATCTCAAGCGTGCTGTTGTCCTTTCCCAAAGCGAACATATACACGCTGTCGCCGTGCGGATTTATTGATATCTGTGACATATCGTCGTTTCGGTATATTACTGCGGCGCCGTCGGAACCGGTTAATTTGGTTTGAGTTACGGCTGCAAAGGTAGTTTGCTCGCCCTGAGAGATGTCTCCTACGGTCAATGCGTAAAACACATTTCCCCTGTGAAAAGCCGTTTCGGGGTTCATGCCTCCCGCTCCGAACAGCTCTTCGCCGGCAACTCCGTTTTCTACGCTCCTGACGGTCACTCTGCCGGTGCCGTCAGGGTTTTCGCAAACGATATCGCATCCGGCGGAGGTTTGCTGCACCCAATACAGCTTTCCGTCGTACATTGACAAGCCGCTTCCGTTATAGTACGCATTGCAGTCGGATGTGTCATGCGAGCATTCCGGTTTAGCGCAAAGCGGAGCAGTGATTCCTGAGGCTATGTCATAAAACATGAGTTTATAGTCAGAGACAAAATAGATCGCATCCTCGCTTGCGCAGCTTTGGTTATACCAACGTTGATTGAACATCTGGTTATAGTCTTTTGTCTTGCCGCTGTCCCCCGCTCCGCATGACGTAAATAAAGCTGCTGCACACAAGAGCAAAGCGGCTGTTTTTGCTGTTCCTTTTTTCATACTGTCAGCCCCTATCTGTCATCATATATGACGCTCACACCCTCGCCGGACAGTGAAACAGAATATATGACCGTATATTTTACCGGAAGGTCTGAAACCGCAGTCTCGCCGCCGTCAGATTCAACCTTTTCAGCGACGATATACAGGTTTTCACCATCGCAGCCGCAGGAGGTTATGCCGATATTTAAGCCCGACTGCCCTTCAAAAGCCACCTGTTCAAGGGCTCCCAATTCATAAACAGACACGCTTTCATCTGCAAGGTTTTTAACCGCAACGCTGTAGTTATATTCGTCGTCATAATACAATACCGCATAATAATCATCTGTTACTGCGGCGGTATGCCTGTAAAGTCCGTCTCCTGCGACGACTGTTCCCAAACAGCATACGTCCTCAACTGTGCCGTCAATCAGGCTTATTTGACGGAGCTGTCCGAAATCCCGCACAGCCATGGCCTTAAATCCTTCGCCCGGCTGATACTCGCCGCCGATAAACCCGTCGTTATAATACGCCTTATCGGATGAAACGACATGGATATTTATGTCCTCAGCGTCGATAATCAAACTGCTCTCAGACGTTTTGGGGTCGAGCATGTACACGCTTTTCAGGGTTTTTGAGTCTTCAGAGCGGGACACAACCGCATAAAAATGCCCGTCAAAATAGCTCAGCTCTTCAAGGTATCCGCCCTCGGGCTTTTCTATGCAGTGCACTGTCTCTCCGCCGTTTAAGTCTATTGACGCGAGCAGACAATCATCGCAAAAAGACGGATTGGCGACGTATGCCTTGCCGTCACAGAAAACAACATCAGTCGTGCTCGAGTTTGACGTTCCGAGCGACGCAACTAACCTGTGCTGCGAACCGCCGACGTCCTCGCAGACAATCGACGTCTCATAGCTGCCGTTTCCACCTGACGTCTCAACCCAATAGAGCACGCCGTCCCAAACGGCAAGCGAATAAGGCATATTTTCTACCGCAGCCTGGCACGCATTGCTCTCATGGTCACAGTCGGGGTCACAGCAGAGCTTTTGCGCCTGAGCGGTTTTTCTATCGACCTTGCAGATAAAGTACCGATTTTCGCCGCCTTCGCCGGAGCTTCTCACGCTTACATAGTAATTCTCGCCGTCGGATGTCATGTAGCCCGTCCCGCTTATGTAGCCGTTTTGCGGCGTGGGTTCATAGCCCACAAGTCTGTTTTCGCTTTCGTCGTTGACGACCTCTGAAAACTCACCGCCGTTACCTGACGTCTGCACTTCTTCGGTGACGGCAGGGCTGTTTGACTCATCGCCGGAGCAGGAGCAAAGCAGCACGCCGGCAAGCGTCAAAATGCATATCACCGCAGATTTTTTAATTTTCACGCCTTATTCATCCCCTTTTTCAGCGGTCTCATATGATTACATGAGCGCGCAAAATATATCCCAGATATATATATATATATTATGATTATATATTATCATATTTATAGGACGTCGTCAACAAAATTTTCTTATTATTTTAGCAATTCGACATAGTTTTATTTTGCTTGATAGATATTAGCTTCATTCCTTGCTTAACTTTGTTTTCTGTGAAAGGCAGCTTGTCTGCACATGCAAAAAAAGCGGCCAAACCACAAGGTTTGACCGCCGCACATGTATGACAATTATCTTTTCAGGTACGCCTCAAGTCTGTATATCGGCTGTCCCATGTCCGAAAAGCGCTTTTCATATTCTGTGACAATATTGCCCTCAAAGTCGCTTGCATGCAGATCAAGGCAGACGTTTTTCAGCGTAAATCCGTAGTCGGACAGCTCATCTATCGAGAACTCGAAAAACTGTCTGTTATCCGTCTTTTGATGTATCTCCGCTCCGGGGGCGAGGAGCTTTTCATATATCCTGAGAAAGTTTTTATGCGTGAGGCGGTGAGCGGCGTATCTCTTTTTGGGATACGGGCAGCTGAAGTTTAAGTACAGCCTCGTCACCGATCCGTCGGGTATGAATTTTTCAAGATACCTCGCATCGCACCGCAAAAACACAAGGTTGGGTATGTCTTTTGCCATTGCCTTTTCCGCCGCATCAACAATCACGTTTGATGTCATTTCTACCGCAAGCACGTTTATGTCGGGATTTCTCAATGCAAGCTCGCATGCAAACTGTCCCTTTCCCGCGCCTATTTCCAAAACAGCCGGGTTATCGTTTTTAAATATGCCGGCAAGGTCAAGATACTCTTTCTTTTCAAGGGAGGTGACAAAATTCCTGTCCTCGCAGTTAAGTATGATGAGCTTTCCCGACTCCACGCATCTGTCAAGCCTTTGCTCAAGGTGCGCTTTTCTTCTCATTCTCATAGTGAAACCTCTGTCACCTCTGTACCGCCCTGCTTTCTCACGTTCAAGACATGGCAGCTGCCGCTGCCGAACACGCTCTCCATTCCGTTTATAAAGCCGTCGAGCATGTCATTTTTGACAAACGCCTGTATCGTTCCCGCAAAGCCTCCGCCGTGAACTCTCGACGCACCGCTGCCCTGCATGAGCATATCGCACATATACAGCGCCACGGACACGCTTTGGTTTTTGGGCATCGAGCCGGCGTAGACGTTTTGCAGGTACTTATATGAGCTGTCGCCCGACTCGTTTATGCATTCCAAGAACGCATCAAAGTCGCCGTTTTTAAGCGCTGCCGCAAGTCTTATCACTCTTTCGTTCTCGTCAAAGAAGTGAAACGCCCTTAAAACCGCCCTGTCGCCGAACTTTTCTCTTAAAGCGGCTACGTTATCTAAGACATCCTGCTTTGAAAGCTGCCTTAAATACTCCTTGCCGAAATATCCTGCCACCGCTTTCATTTCATCCGGTATGGCTGCATACTCCGGAGTCAGCTCTGCATGACTTCCCCTTGTATCGACTATGCACAAAGAATAACCGCTCTTTGACAGGTCGTAATCTATTGCCTCTATCATCGGCGCAGAGGTATCCTCAAAGTCGATTGATATAAAGCCTCCGACGGACGACGCCATTTGGTCCATAAGCCCCGAAGGCTTTCCGAAGTAGACGTTTTCGGCATACTGTGCAACCTGGGCTATTTCAACTGCCGAGATTTTTCCGTCGTTATACAGGTGATTTATTATTGTTCCGACAAGCACCTCAAACGCAGCAGAGGACGAAAGTCCCGAGCCTTTCAAGACGTCGGAGGTTGTGTATGCGTCAAATCCGCCTATTTTATATCCCCTGTTTTTAAGACCCGCGCACACGCCTCTGATGAGTGAGGCGGACTTATTTGTCTCCTGCGGCTTCGGCTCAAGTGATGAGATATCTATCACATCGGCATCAAAGCCCTCTGACTTGACGGTGACAACAGATGTATCGTTTGCGTTTGCTGCGGCTATTATGTCCAAATTCACGGCGGCAGCCATTACCCTGCCGTGGTTGTGGTCGGTATGGTTGCCTATGACCTCAGTTCTTCCCGACGCCGAAAAGTATCTTTTCGGCTTGCACCCGAAAAGCTCCTCAAATTCGCCGGCAAGTCTGCGGTATCTTGCCGTCTGTCTGTCGGTGTCCTTATAAAGCTCAGAGAATGTTGTTCTATTCATAAAAAAGTCTCCTTTAATTATTTTTTATTCTTAAACAAGCTGTCAAACCGTGTATTGTGGAAATACACCGACATGACAAGGCCTATTGCCACGGTGGATGTGAGCATTGAAGAGCCGCCCGCCGAGAAGAAAGGCAGGGGTATTCCTATTACCGGCGTGATTCCCACGGTCATGCCTATATTTAAAACGCAGTGGGCAATAAAGTATGCAAACACTCCCACGCATATCAATCTTCCGAGCATATCGGACGCCCTCATGCCGTTTGTGAGTATCCTAAGGCACAAAAGTGCGAGCAAAACCACTATTGTCATGCATCCTATGAATCCGAGCGTCTGTCCGGCATAGGAAAAGATAAAATCGTTATGGCATACGGGAACGTATGAATAATCGCCGCCGAAAAGACCTTTTCCGGTGAGCTGGCCTGAGCCTATGGCTATAAGCGAGTGGTTTGTCTGATACAAAAGATCCGGCGTGGCGTACTTTTCAGGGTTTATGATGGAGAGTATTCTGTTTTTGTGGACGGGCTGAAGGTAGTAATTCCACAAAAAGTACAGTGCGATCGGCGATACCACCGCAGCGCCCAAGATATACTTCCACGATATCCCTGCGGCAAATATAATGGCAAGGAACATCACCAAAAACACCGCCGCCGTTCCGTCGTCTCCCTGAAGCATTACAATTGCTATCGGGATACAGCCGTGAACGCACACGCCGAGTATGTTAAGAGGGTTATTGAAAAACTCCCTGGTTTTAAAGCAGTGGTAGGACAAAGAAAGTATAAAGGCGAGCTTTAAAAACTCTGCGGGCTGTATGGTGATAAATCCGAGGTCTATCCACGCCCTGTCGTCAGCGCCCTCAAGTCCCGAGGTGCCAAGGCTCGTAAAAGTTAAAAGGGTCAGTCCGAGCGTCGCGGGAAGGTATATAAACCACAGCTTTGAAAACCAGCGATAGTTCATCGCCGCCGCGACAAGCGCGATTGCAATGCCGAGGCATACGGCGGCAATCTGCGTTTTTACCGTGCCGGAATCAACCGTGGCGTTAGTTATGGTTTGCGTTTGGCTGTTGACGGCAAGCGAATATATAAGCACAACGCCCAGGCCGCAGCAAACAAGCGTCAGCGCCAAAAGAATCTTGTCCAGCCTGCGGAGATATCCCAAAACATACCTTAGAACCTGCTTTAGCACCTCATGACCTCCTTTACGAGCAATCTGCATATCTAATATATTGTAGCATACCGAATCTTTGTTTTCAACTTAAAATCGCTTGGCGGCGCATGTTTTGCCTTTTACGTCCTTTTTACATCGGACGCAAAAAACAAACTTGCATTTTTCAAATAATGTGCTATGATGATAGGTAAGAGGCGACTCTTTAAGTTTAATTAGGAGGTCTGTGAAATGGCTTATAAGATTACTGACGAATGCATCAAGTGCGGCGCATGTGCTGAGGGCTGCCCTGTAAGCGCTATTACCGAGGGCGACGACAAGTACGTTATCGATGCCGATACCTGCATCAGCTGCGGCAACTGCGCATCTGTTTGCCCTGTAAGCGCTCCCGTTGAGGAATAATAGGGCTTTGAGTGACGCATGCTGAGCATGTCAAACGTGCCGCATGGGTTACACACGAATTTAAATCCACCCTTTTAAAAGGGTGGATTTTTCGTGAAAAGCGCGGTGAGGGGCGAACAATTTGTTGCGAACGAGACGGCATGCCTGAAAAAATACTCAGACCAAAAAAGCGCGGCAAAATGCCCGCCTGAAAAACCGAATGTTAAATTTCAAAAAAAGTTCGAAATGCTATTGTAATTTCTCCGCGATATATGTTAAACTGATATAGGACGTAAAATGTGCGCATGCAGACAAAGTGGCGTACACATCGGCTTTAAATTCAGACTGACGCGCGGGAGGAATCGCTGCGATGGCAAAGCTGACCTTTAAAAGGCGCGAAAAAAAGCTGCTCATATCGCGGCAGCAGTACGTAAACGTAATTAAAAAGATATCCGAGCACGGGATGGTGTATGATTCACATTGCGCGGACGGAAATCTTTATACGATATACAATTTGTATTTTGACGACGACAGCAACTCGGTAATCCGCAGATCCATAAGCCACCCCAAGTTTAAGGAAAAACTCAGGGTGAGGGCGTACAGCGTGCCGACGTGCGAAGACGACACGGTGTACGTAGAAATAAAAAGAAAGGTATGCGGAACGGTTGTAAAGCGCAGGGCGTGCATGAGTGTCAGCCAGGCGCGCGAGTTTTTAAGAAACGGCACAAGGCCGGACACAAACAAGTATATAACGAACAAGGTTCTCGATGAAATAGAGTACTACCTTAAATGCAACCCGGTACAGCCAAAGCTTGTTTTGAGCTATGACAGAGTAGCGTTTTTTGACAGTGCCGATTCGAACTTTCGCGTGACGTTTGACCAAAACATACTCACAAGAAGGTACGATCTCGACTTATCAAAGGGCGCATACGGGGACAAGCTCTTAGACGACGATGAGGTTTTGATGGAGCTTAAAATTTCAAACGCGATACCCAAGTGGTTTTCCGACATACTCGCGGATGAGAGGATTTACATCAGCGGCTTTTCAAAGTACGGAAACGAGTACAAAAGATACAGGGGTCACGACTATCTTCACGTAAAAGACAGGCATTTGACAGCGATCACAATGCCTCCTGCTGCCGCTGACAGGCAGCAAAGCTAAGTATTTTTCGGAGGTTTTAAAATAGATGACAGACTTTTTATTCCCGACTGCCGGACACGTTGACATGACTGTCGCGGGCATACTCACATGCTTAGCGATTGCGTTTGTTTTAGGCCTTGCTCTTAGTTTAACTTATATATTCTCCCACAAAAGAAGAGGATATATAGCGAGCTTCCCTGCCGCAATAGTCATACTTGCGCCGCTGATGGCAGGCGTGACCATTATAATCAACTCAAATGTCGCAACCGCAATATCCTTAGGCGGGGCGCTTGCGCTGCTCAGAATACGCAGCTACCCGAAGGACACGGCAGACATAATAAGCCTGCTCTTCTCGCTTGTAATAGGAATAGGCTGCGGAACAGGCTACTACGGAACTACGATGCTTTTGACGGCGGTGCTTTGCGTGCTGATGGCTGCTTTAACAGCCGTAAAGTTCGGCGTCCCGGGCAACGACCACCTGCTTTTAAAGATTTCCGTTCCGGAAGATTTGAACTTTGACGGCGCATTCGACGACATACTTGACGAGTACACCGATGAGTACGTGCTCAAAGAGGTGCGCACCTCCGATTTCGGCTCACTGTATGAGCTCAGGTACAACGTCATACTTCCTTCAAACTGCAATCGCAGAGAGTTTTTAGACCAGATTCGCACAAGAAACGGCAACCTCGACGTAGTTTTATTGCTAAGGGAATTTGAATCGCCAAACAAGTAATCGGAAACCGCGTCATTGCTTAAAATCAATTCAGCCTTACTCTTCTATACATAATATATACCCTCGAAAGCTGTGCATAATATTTATGCGCAGCTTTTCTCGTTCATGCGGTTTTTGGCGCGTGCGTTTACCTGCTCATCTACGCATGGCGGCCGCCTTTGTTCTTTTGCCATTTCCGTTTTGTCCCCTGAACTATTGTCCAATTGTCTGATTGTTATCCGCCGCATCATTATGCGCTCCTTACACTCATTGCAGCCGTTACGCATACATCCGTTGCCGCGTGTAAGCATGCATCCGCGCTGTCTGTGATGGCGCATGCGCTCTTAGGCTATTATCAGGCATTTTACGCAAGCGTGACGTCAAAGCATAAAAATCACCGCCCGATTTATCGAGCGGTGATTATAATTTACGCCGTATTACTCAGCTTTTTTGTTCTTCTTTTTCTTGCTTGACACAACTATTGTTATGATAGCTGCAACCACAACTGCCGCTACAGCAGCTATCGCCATTATGACAGCGGTGTTGGGCTTAGAGTCCGACGAGGACGAATCGGTCATGGACACGGGCTCTTCCTGGTCTGCCGCTCCGCTGCCCTCAAACTGCCACCACTGAAGGTTCATAGCGTCTCTGGGCGACGAGCTTGTGAACACGATATAAAGGTCGTGCACGCCGTCAGCACCGCTGACCTCCGTAGACAGGGTTGTATACTCAGCCTCTGTTCCCTCGGCTGCCGCAGGCACCTCAAGCGTTCCGACAAGCTTTCCGTCCACGCTGTCGAGTCTCAGCTCGATGCTGCCTCCGATCTCAGGCTTAACGCTTGCGGTAAATGTATCTGCGCCTGAGCCGAAGTTCACGGCCGCCATTTTGATATAGTTTCCGTCGTTAATCTTTGTAAATTCATAGGTTCCGTCGTCGCTAACCACCTTGTCGATTCCTTCTATGTAGCAATAAGTGTTTGCGCCAACCTGATTAAACGGATTGAAGGTGGATATTGCCTTTACGCCGTCGGGCTTAGCAATAGTGTCGATTGTTCCGTCGTCGTTATACTCAAACTCGGCAACGCAGACGGATCTGTTGAAGAGTCCTCCGCCCTGGAGCTGTGCAGTGTGATAGAACAGGTATGAATGACCCTTAAAATCGACTATACCGGGGTGGTTTGTATACGTTCCGCCTTCCTCTGTCATTATAACGCCCTGATACTCCCAAGGACCTGTCGGAGACGAAGATGTGGAGTATGCTATATGCTCACTTCCCGCTCCCTCTGCGAACGCGGCATAGACCATGTAATAAATATCTCCGCGCTTGTAGAACCAAGGGCCTTCGGCATAGGTTGTTCCGGTGGCGTGTCCGCCCTTTCCGAACGACTCTTGCGTCATGGGAACCTTTACAATGCCGACTTCTTTATCATATGATACCATATCCTCGTTGAGGAGCACGTATCTAAGCTCAGGATTACCGAAGTACAGATACGCCTGTCCGTCATCATCAATAAACACGGTGGGGTCTATGTCGTTCCAGTCGCCCTCATCTATAAGCGGCTCGCCGATATCGACAAAGGGACCCGTGGGGCTGTCAGACACGCCGACAGCTATTGCCATACCGCCGTTCTTCTTGTGAACGGGGCAGTAAAGATAGTACTTGCCGTTTCTCTCGACAGCCTGCGGCGCCCATGCTCTGTCCTCTGCCCACTCTATATCCTCCAAAGAGAATACAACGCCGTGGTCCGTCCAGTTTACCATATCGGTGGTTGAATAGCAGCACCATTCAAACATGGTGTAGAATCCGTCGATCAGCTCATCCTCATCGTGAGATGTGTACACATACAAAGTGTCTCCGACAACCATAGGAGCGGGGTCGGCGGTATATTTATCCTGAACTATAGGATTAGTACCGTAAAACTCCGCCGCAGCCATCGGCTGAGCGAGAAGAAGCGACGCTGAGATCGCCGAAATAGCCTTTTTCAAAGTGTTCTTCATATAATTACTCCTTGTCCGTCAATAAATTAAGGGCTTGCCTTATGACATTTTGCTCTTCACATGCTTTAAGAGCGCTGTCGGGTTTATGCTTTGAGAATACAGGCGCGCAATGTTCCAAGCCGTACCGATGTACAGAAAAATTTTCGGCTGTCAAATCCCGTTTGCTTTTGCCCGACAGATATAACGTTTTTATTATATCATTTTTGTTGATTGATTAACAATCAAAATTATACACAAATAAGAATGTTGTTTTTTGTGTAATATATTGACCCTGCGGCTTTTTAGGGGTGGCATGCGTGCGTGTTCTTTTATTTCGACGACAAAAATGCGGTAAAGTTTCACGGTGCTGCATGGTTGGGATGAACAAATACGCCCGCGAGCACGCAAAAGTAAATTTTCATTTGTGTCTTGACAAGTGGGCGTTTGTTTAGTATAATAGATTTGTTATGAAGGTATAGCTCAGCTGGTAGAGCACCTGCTTGACGTGCAGGGGGTCATAGGTTCGAGTCCTATTATCTTCACCAGCAAGCCCTGACCACTACATATAGTGATCAGGGCTGTTTTTTAGTCTATATTTGCGCACGATGTTCCCGATACTTATAATCAGCGCTGTTTAGTGATGAGGTTTTGCCGAATTTGTGTTACTTCTTTTTTAAATATCTTTCCTCTTCGCTGAAGATGCAGCCGCAGTACTTTTGCATATAATATCCCGCTTCCCTTGCCTTTTTCTGGCCTTCTCTGAAGTACGGTCTGAAATCGCGGTACAAAAACTCCACGCCGTACTTTTCAGCCTTTCTTTGCGCAACCTCTGCTATCAGGTCATGCTTTTGATACGGGCTGATTAACAGTGACGTCGTAAAGCTGTCGAATCCGTTTTCGGCAGCGTATGCGGCGGCTTTTTCGAGACGCACATCATAGCACTTTTCACATCTATCGTCAAGCTCCGGATACACAAGCCTTACAAACTCCCTGAGGCCGTATGTATCTATACACACAAGAGGCATATCGACATTTTTAGCGTGCATAATAAGCGTATCGCGTCTTGCTTTATACTCGGTATAGGGATGTATATTCGGATTATACCAAAAGCCCGTGACGTCTATATTCTCGGCACGCAGGGTTTCTATACACATATACGAGCACGGAGCGCAGCAAATATGCAAAAGCGTCTTATGTGCATCATGCATTCCGCTCATCTTTGACATCTCATACTTATTATCCTGCTCATTCATTGTCTTATATCCTTTCTCATCAATTCTACGCTATTATATCACCGCAGTGTATTTTTGTCCACAGCCGTACATATAATTATAAAAAAGAAAGGACATGATTTTTAGCATGAAAAAGCATCCTGTTATTTCTGCCATAGTCGCCGTTGTGATTCCTTTGGCTGTGGGAGGGCTGTCGGCTCTTTTGGCGGGAGACATGAAAACGGAATATATAAAGCCCGCTCTATACCCGCCCGACTGGCTGTTTCCGGTTGCATGGACGATACTGTACGTCATGATGGGCATAGCAAGCTACCTTGTCTACAAGCGTTCCGACTGCGTGATCAACGACGCGCTCAAGGTATACTTTTATCAGCTCTTTGTAAACTTCTGCTGGCCGATTGTCTTTTTCAGGTTCGGCTATCTTGCTGCGGCGGCGGTTGTGCTCGGCGTGCTGATCATACTTGTTGTATCAAACATTATAGAGTTTTACAAGGTGCATAAGACTGCGGGCAAACTTCTCATACCGTATCTTATATGGTGCGTGTTTGCCCTGTATCTAAACGTGGCAATAGCGATTTTAAACCCTGCGGTTTAAGCTATCAGAACGCGGATTTCAGCTTATCTATTGCGCGCTTTTCAATTCTCGAGACGTAGCTTCGCGATATATTGAGCATCCCCGCAACTTCACGCTGTGTAAGCGGCTGCCTGCCGTACAGACCGTAACGGAGGACTGTTATCAGCTTTTCGCGCTTGTTGAGGCGAGTGTCTATGGCGTCGTACAGTCTTTGGGAGTTCAGGCGCAGGTCTACATCCTCGCATATGTCCCTGTCGGCTGCTATAATATCCATCAGAGTGAGCTGGTTGCCGTCCTTATCGGTGTCTATCGGTTCGTCAAAATAAACGTCCTGCGCGCTCTTTTTCGTATTGCGAAAGTGCATAAGTATTTCGTTTTCTATGCATCTGGAGCCGTACGCCGCAAACCTGTTCCCCTTTTCGCTTTTAAACGTTGAAACGGCTTTGATAAGTCCTATGGTGCCTATGGATATCAGTTCATCCTGATCCTCTGCACTCACGTAATACTTTTTCACGATGTGCGCAACGAGGCGCAGGTTGTGAAGGATAAGCTTATCTTTAGCTGATTTGTCGCCTTCGGAAAGGCGTTTAAACAGGCTCTCTTCCTCCTGTGCGCTAAGCGGCTTGGGAAATGCGTTTTTAGCGCTCTTGTCGTCTACGTGCAAAGCAAACCACAAAAGCTTATCAAATATCGCGCAGATAAATCTCAAAAACATACTACTCACCCCTTGCAGTGCGCGTTCTTTTACAAGAATATTCCGCACATGCATGACCGTATGCTTAAACATATAAATAAAACCCCCGAAGGCGGATGAGTGCTCCGCAGCTTCGGGGGATATTTTTAATTCAAACAGATCAGAACTTTAAGTTCTTTGGCGTTCTTGCGTAGGGAATTACATCTCTTATATTTGCAATGCCGGTGACGTACATGAGAAGTCTTTCAAGTCCGAGTCCGAATCCCGAGTGAGGCACGCCTCCGTACTTTCTGAGGTCGAGATACCACTCCAAAGACTCCTTTTCCATGCCCATCTCATCCATCTTCTTTTCAAGCACGTCGTAGTGCTCCTCGCGCTGCGAACCGCCTATAAGCTCGCCTACGCCAGGAACAAGCAGGTCGCATGCCGCGACAGTCTTGCCGTCGGCATTGAGCTTCATATAAAACGCCTTGATTTCCTTGGGGAAGTCTATTAAGAACACGGGGCCTTTTGCAATCTTTTCGCAGATATACATCTCATGCTCCTTATAAAAGTCCATGCCCCACTCGACGGGGAACTCAAACTTTTCTCCGGAGTTTTTAAGATAATCGACAGCTTCGGTATATGTGATGACCTTGAAATCGGAGCTGACCACCCTCTCGAGCTTTTCTATGAGGTCGTGCGTCTCAACCACAAAATCGTTTAGGAATTTAAGCTCATCCTTGGCGTTTTCCAAAACGTCGTTTATCACGTGCTTGAGCATTGCCTCCATGACAGCCATGTCGCCGTTGAGGTCGCAGAACGCCATCTCGGGTTCTATCATCCAAAACTCGCTTGCGTGATACGGCGTGTTCGAGTTTTCTGCTCTGAACGTCGGGCCGAAGGTGTATACCTTGCCGAACGCAAGTGCAAACGGCTCTGCATGAAGCTGTCCGGAAACGGTGAGGCATGCATGCTTGCCGAAGAAATCGTTGCTGTAGTCGCCGTCAGTCCTTGTGGTGACGGTAAACGTCTCGCCCGCTCCCTCCGCATCGTTGCCGGTTATTATCGGCGTGTGCACGTAAACAAATCCGTTTGAGCGGAAAAATTCGTGAAGCGACTGAGATATGATAGAGCGGATTTTAAACACCGCCATAAAAGTATTGGTTCTGGGGCGAAGGTGAGGTATCTCCCTTAAAAACTCAAGAGAATGGCGCTTTTTCTGAAGCGGATAGCTTGCATCGCAGTCGCCCACAAGCTCTATTTCGCTCGCGTTTATCTCAAAAGGCTGCTTAGCCTCAGGGGTGACAACCAGTTTGCCGGTCACCTTTACGGCGCAGCCGGTGAGCAGCTTTGCGGCATCGGAATAGTTTGTAAGCTTGTCCGTCTCATATACCACCTGGCAGCAGCTGAAGCAGGAGCCGTCGTTTAAAGACATAAAACCTATCTTATTATTTGAGCGGTTGGTTCTTATCCATCCCTCGACGGTGACGGTTGCTCCGTCCGACGCTAAATCACAGGGCACAAGTCCCTTAACGCTCTTGTAAATTTCGTCAATCAATAGCTTTGCCATAGTCAAACATACGCCCTCAAATCATTGCGGGCTCTCCTTCTTGCAAATTTAGCGGTTTCAGGATTACTTCCTGCCGCCCCGCTCCGCATTTATAATCTGCGTGAGCAAACACCTAATTATAATAACCCTGTATTCAAAAAATGTCAAGAACCGCGCGCATTCATCCCGCGCTGTCGTCCGGTTTTTGCGCAAGTTTTTTAATCGTATCGTCGTTGCACTCTTTTTTCAGCTCTTTAAGCCAGTCGTTCCACTCGACATATTTTTCGCCGTAGGTCAGATTAAGGGTTCTTTCGAGCGGTATCCATGTGGACAGCTCGGACTCATTATGCGATATGACCGCCTCCATGCAGTCGAGGGCTTTATAAAGCCTTGCCTCGTCGGTTTTAAGCTCCTCCATCTCCTTAAAAAGCTCTGTCATTTCACCTTTTTCGGCTGCGGGAAGCATGCCGAGCATGGAAAAAAGCTTTTTCTTTTCGGCGCATCTGTCCTCATCCGTCTTTTCAAACGTCGGTATATCCCCCGTCAAGGCCTCGCCCAGATCATGAACTAAGCACATCTTTACCACCTTAAAAATATCGACGTCCTTAAACTCATTCTCCAAAAGCACAGCCATTAAAGCCGTCCGCCAGCAGTGATCCGCCACGCTTTCCATCCTCCCAGGAGCGGTGCAGCAGTGCCGCGTGTTCACTTTGAGCTTTGCGGCAACGCTCAAAAAGTCAAGCAGCTCTCGTTGCGTCAACGCGTTCACCTCCAAAAGCTTTACCGGCTCTCTTAACCCGCAAGAGAGCCGGCATGCGCTGAAATCTTATTATTCTGCCGTCCAGTACTTATACGCACTCGGGCAATAGTTCTTTCTTGCCGCCGCACGAAGTTCTACAAAGCATCCGCACTCACGGCATATGCCGTTTTCAAGGCAGCTGCACCTGCGGCATATTTCAAGCCTGCTGTTATATAGCTTCTCGTCGGCTTTGACGTCCTCCGGCATCAGCTCAATCAGCTCCGAAACCTTTTTATAAAGCCCGTCAACATCTATATCGGCAAGCAGGCATCTTTTGCAGACAGGTCTGCCCTCAAGCGTCAGAGCCATAGCCGCATCAGCAAAGCTCTATTGCAAGCACAGAGCACTTGGGAAGTCTGAATCTGAGCTTTTCGCCGTCGAGCTTTATGTCGTCGAACTTTTCGGGAGCAACTGCATCAGGCTCGTCAAACGTGTTGCACTTGTTGTACTCTGCGGTGAGTATTCTTGCCGCTGCGCTCTTGTAAGTCGCCCTCGGCATTACGCAGTCTATGTCGAAGTCCTCGTCCAAAGAGGCGTTTGATATGGTGATATGCATCTTGCCTTCTGCGTCCACGGAAACGGACTGAGACACTGCGGGAAGATACATTCCCTCCGCTATCTGCTTGTTTTCTATATTTGAGTATACAAGGTTTGCCTCCATGTGTTCCTTATACATATCAAACACATGATATGTGGGAGTCTTGATCATCTTCTCGCCTTCGGTGAGTATTATCGCCTGAAGGACGTTTACCATCTGAGCTATGTTTGCCATCTTTACTCTGTCGGAGTTTTCGTTGAAGATGTTGAGGTTGATAGAGGCGAGAACTGCATCTCTCATGGTGTTCTGCTGATACAGGAAGCCGGGATTCGTTCCCTCCATTACGTCTGTCCAAATTCCCCACTCATCAACGACAAGGCCTATCTTCTCATCGTTGTCATAGCGCTGCATAACCGCCTTGTGATCCTTTATGATTCTGTCCATATACCATGTGGCGGAAAGCGTCTTATAATACTCTTCCTTTGTGAAGTCCACAGACGAGCCCTTATGTGCCCAGTTGCCGGTGGGGATGGTGTACTGGTGCAAGGAAAGTCCCTGCATCTGACCCGGATGGCACTTTTTCATCATGGTGTCCGTCCACTCGGTATCGTGGCCGCTAGGTCCGCAAGCTATCTTCTTAGGTCCTCTTATAAACGCCTGGAACTGTCTGTACAGGTCGGAATAATACTCTTTGGTCATTTCGCCGCCGCAGCCCCAGTTTTCGTTTCCGATTCCGATGAAGCTGACGTTCCAAGGCTCTTCTCTGCCGTTTTTCTTTCTCAAATCGGTCATGGGTGATACGTTCTTAGAGGTCATATACTCAACCCACTCCGAAGCCTCCTGAACGGTGCCCGAGCCGACGTTTACGGATACGTATGCCTCGCAGCCGACCTGCTCGCAAAAGTCTAAAAATTCATGCGTTCCGAAGCTGTTGTCCTCGGTAACTCCGCCCCAGTGTATGTTTACTATCTTTTTTCTCGACTCCTTAGGGCCTATGCCGTCTTTCCAGTGGTATGTGTCGGCGAAGCATCCGCCCGGCCAGCGCACGACGGGAATCTTTATGGCTTTAAGCGCCTGAACAACGTCGTTTCTGATACCTCTTGTGTTGGGGATAGGGCTGTCCTCTCCGACGTAAATGCCGCCGTATATGCACCTGCCGAGGTGCTCTGCAAAATGTCCGTAAATCTCCTTGTTGATTTTGCTGATTTCATTGGATTTGTCAATAGTCATCTTCAATTCTGCCATATAGATTGTCCGTCCTTATCATTAAAATTTTTAAAAAGTATGATTTCAGGCGTTGCCTTACACCTGTATTTTACGCTTTATTTTTTACCGCGTCAACAATTCCGCCTTTACATTTTCTTATAACATGATTGACCTTTAAGAAGCTTTGAAAGTCTTTTGAGCAGCATGTGCAGAAAAAGCATCTGCAAGCGCATTGTTTTTCCCTTTCAGAAATACTTTCGTACAATTATCAGTTCAGAAAGGCATTTAAAAGGTTTTTCAAAAACAAATAGTTTGATTTTAAAAAATCCAAACGTTTTTTAAAATGTATATTGACAATATCCAGCATCATATGATACAATATTTATAAC
>ERZ1643249.361-NODE-361-length-53745-cov-13.727212_pt1 | contig 53745 bp, 52 predicted proteins | sample MGYA00579263_ERZ1643249 | MGnify/ENA primary metagenome ERZ1643249 (study PRJEB29033, sample SAMEA4952264) | chicken gut metagenome | biome: Broiler Chicken; feature: Gastrointestinal Tract; material: Caecum | place: Ireland | collected 2018 | study: Broiler...
CAAGAAATCCCTGAAAGAGGGACGCCCGGTGAAACTGTCCGAGATCGAGGCATAATTAAGTTGGTCTCCACCTGATTCCATCCCCGCCGCAGACAGGGCAGCAAAGCCATGTCCCGGCGGGGATGTTTGCTGAAGGGAAAAAAAGATTTGAATCCCCCGCAGTTATAGTGTATACTATTATCTGTATGTTTTATTACTTGCGATGCCGCGTCAGCAGGCATAACAGTTTCAAAAGAAAAGCAGGAGGGAAAGCTAAATGTCGGTAAAATACGTGTTTGTCACAGGCGGAGTGGTATCCGGTCTCGGAAAGGGAATCACAGCGGCCTCGCTGGGACGTCTTCTGAAGGCCCGGGGCTATCAGGTGACTATGCAGAAGTTCGATCCCTATATTAATATTGATCCGGGAACCATGAATCCTATCCAGCACGGGGAAGTCTTTGTCACGGACGATGGCACGGAGACAGATTTGGATCTGGGGCATTATGAGCGATTTATCGATGAAAGCCTGGACAAAAACTCCAATGTGACCACCGGGAAGGTTTACTGGTCGGTGCTGCAGAAGGAGCGCCATGGAGATTTCGGCGGAGGCACTGTTCAGGTAATCCCTCATATAACCAATGAGATTAAAAGCCGTTTTTACCGTGGAAAAAGCGTGGACGAGGATCGGATTGCCATTATCGAAGTCGGGGGAACCGTAGGAGATATCGAGAGCCAGCCCTTTCTGGAGTCCATCCGCCAGTTCCAGCACGATGTGGGACGCGACAACGCGATTCTGATCCATGTGACCCTGATTCCTTATATTAAAGCATCGGGAGAACTGAAAACCAAACCCACCCAGGCCAGTGTCAAGGAGCTGCAGGGAATGGGAATTCAGCCGGATGTGATCGTCTGCCGTTCCGAGCACCCTCTGACCCAGGATCTGAAGGATAAGATCGCCCTGTTCTGCAACGTTCCCTGCTCCCATGTGCTGCAGAACCTGGATGTGGAATATCTCTATGAAGCGCCCCTGGCTATGGAGAGGGAAAATCTGGCGAAAGTGGTGCTTGAGTGCCTGCATCTGCCCTGCCCGGATCCGGATCTGGCGGAGTGGAAGTCTATGGTGGATGATCTGCGCAGCGCAAATAAAGATGTGACCATCGGACTGGTAGGAAAATATATTTCTCTTCACGACGCGTATCTCAGCGTGGTGGAGGCTCTGAAGCACGGGGGTATTCCCAACCATGCCAACGTGCATATCAAGTGGATCGATTCTGAGACGGTAAATGAGGAAAACGTGGCAGAAATTCTTTCCGATGTGGACGGGCTTCTGGTTCCCGGCGGGTTTGGAAGCAGGGGCATTGAAGGAAAGATCACCGCTATCCGCTACGCCAGGGAAAATTATATTCCTTTCCTGGGCCTGTGCCTTGGCATGCAGCTGGCCATTGTAGAGTTTGCCCGGAATGTAGTAGGGTACCATGATGCCCACAGCATTGAGCTGAACCCCAATACCATGCATCCGGTGATCGCGCTGATGCCGGATCAGAACGGGGTGGAAGATATCGGCGGAACTTTAAGGCTGGGTTCCTATCCCTGCCATCTGAAGGAGGACTCCCTGGCCCATAATCTGTATGGACAGGATCTGATCCATGAGCGCCACAGACATCGCTATGAAGTAAATAATGATTACAGGAAAGCCCTGCAGGACAACGGCATGGTTCTTTCCGGCCTGTCCCCGGACGGCCATATTGTGGAGATGATTGAGCTTCCGGATCATCCCTTCTTCATTGCCACCCAGGCCCATCCGGAGTTTAAGAGCCGTCCCAACCGGCCCCACCCCCTGTTTAAGGGACTGGTGGAAGCCGCGCTGGAGAAACACGGCACGCAGTAAAAAATACGGTTTCCGGCTGTGCAAAAAACGCTGAGTAAGATCAGCGTTTTTTGGCGTATATAAGAATCCTGAAAGCCAGGCGCAACTGCGCGGTTGACAAAGAATTGCGCAATCTGTATAATTTGCAGGGAAAAGAAATCTGCAGCGGACTGCGCGGGGGCAGAGAAGCTCCCCCGCAACTATATAGAGAAAAGGAGCATCTTATCATGTTTAAAATTAATGAAAACTATCTGAAGCTTCCCGGAAGTTATCTTTTTTCCACCATCGGGAAAAAAGTCGCGGCTTATTCCGAGGCGCATCCTGACAAAAAGCTGATCCGTCTGGGGATCGGCGATGTGACTCAGCCTCTGGCTCCTGCCATTATCAAGGCCCTGCACAAGGCTGTGGACGAGATGGGGGCGGCGGAGACATTCCACGGCTACGCGCCGGATCTGGGGTATGAATTCCTGCGCAGCGCCATCGCAAAAAATGATTATCAGGATCGGGGCTGCGATATTGCCGCCGATGAGATCTTTGTCTCCGACGGGGCAAAGTGCGACTGCGGCAATATCCAGGAGATCTTTGGACAGGACAATCGGATCGCTGTCTGCGACCCGGTATATCCCGTGTATGTGGACACCAATGTTATGGCCGGAAGGGCAGGAGACTGGATCCCGGAGAAGGAAATGTTTTCCGGCGTAATCTACATGCCCTGCACCATGGACAATGATTTTGTGCCGGAATTCCCCAAAGAGACGCCGGACATGATCTACCTCTGCTATCCCAACAATCCCACGGGTTCCACTCTCACTAAGGCCCAGCTGCAGGAGTGGGTGGATTATGCCAACAAAGTGGGAGCGGTGATCCTTTTTGACGCGGCCTACGAGGCCTATATCTCCGAGGAGGATGTGCCTCACAGCATCTACGAGTGTGAGGGGGCCAGGACCTGCGCCATTGAATTCCGCAGCTTCAGCAAGAACGCCGGCTTCACCGGCGTCCGCCTTGGCTTCACCGTGGTTCCCAAGGATCTGAAATGCGGGGATGTGAGCCTCCACAGCCTCTGGGCCAGACGCCACGGCACGAAATACAACGGCGCACCCTATATCATCCAGAGGGCCGGCGAGGCGGTGTACACTCCGGAAGGAAAAGCGGAACTGAAGGAGCAGGTAGCCTATTACATGAAGAACGCCGGCGTCATCTACAGCGGATTGAAGGACGCGGGCTACACGGTGGCCGGCGGCGTCAACGCTCCCTACATCTGGCTGAAAACTCCGGAAGGAATGGATTCCTGGAAGTTCTTCGATTATCTTCTGGAGACCGCCAATGTGGTGGGCACTCCCGGATCCGGCTTCGGTCCCAGCGGAGAGGGATATTTCCGGCTGACCGCATTCGGTACCTACGAAAATACGGTAGAGGCCATGGAGCGGATTAAAAAACTGTAAGATTAAACGCACAGAAAACGCGAGGTTTCCGGCCGGCAGTCCGGCAGAGAGAGCCCCGCGTTTTTTATAAAAAACAAACTTCCTGCAACAGATCCCCGTGATTTTTACACTGTATCAAAAAGAAAAGAAGGAGGTGCGAAGATATGAGAAGAAGAATTCTGACCACAGGAACCGCTGTCCTCACAGCCGCGGCCGCTGTCCTGTCAGGCTGCGGAACCGCAAAAGAGAAGCAGGGGGGAAGAGAGGCGGAAAAAGTGCAGGAGGCCGGGCTCTCCGCGGAGGATTTTGAAAGCTGGAACGCTCTGTTGAATGAGAATGAGATCACGCCCGATTTCCAGGAGGCATTGCGGGAGTTTGCCTTTGACAGCGGCAGCGCCGTGCTTTCCGGACAGGAGGAAAACGCGGTCTTCAGCCCCTTGAGTCTTTACTATGCCCTGGCTGTTCTGGGAACCGGGGCGGCCGGCGAAACCGGAGAAGAGCTCCTGAAGGCTCTGGGGGCGGAGGACGCGGAAGAGCTGGCTGAAGAATGCGGGAAACTTTACAGGGGATACGTATACAGCGAAGAGTGGGAAAAGGTCATGGGGGAGGAATATGAAGGAGAATCCCCTGACAGTACCATTCGGCTGGCAAATTCCCTCTGGATCTCTCAGGATCTGAACCTGAAGCAAGAGTATCTGGATACCTGCGCGGAAGATTTTTTTGCCTCTTCCTACTATGTGGATTTTACAGATCCGAAAACCGGAGAGCAGATGGGAGAATGGATCGGGGAACAGACGGAAGGGGTGCTGACGCCCCACCTGGAACTGAAGCCGGAAACTCTGCTGGCCATTCTCAATACCCTGTATTTCTACGGCGGCTGGAGAGATACCTTTGACGAAGCCCTGACGGAGGAGGATTCGTTTACCCTGGAGGACGGATCCCAGACGGAAGTGCCGTTTATGAACCGGACAGATTCCATGGGCAGCTATATCAGAGGAGAGGGCTATACCATGGCGGGGCTTTCTACGGATCATGACTGTGAGATGCTTTTTGTTCTTCCGGATGAGGGAGTGGAAGTTCAGAGCCTGTTGGAGGATCCGGAAAATATGAAGGAGATCTTTACAGGAGCGCCTGAAGAGTGGACCTCCGGAAAGATCATCTGGAAGGTACCGAAGTTTTCCTTCGGCAGCAGTTTTGAACTGCCGGAGATCCTGAAAGAAATGGGAATGGAAACCATGTTTGACGGCGCGGCAGCGGATTTCTCTCTCATGTCCGACCGTTCCCTGTTTGTGGATCAGGTGATCCAGGAAGCCCACATCGGTGTGGATGAGGAAGGGGTGGAGGGAGCCGCCTACACCATGCTTGCCCTTTCTGGGAGCGCTGCTTTGCAGGATGAGCCGGAAGAGATTTACATGACTCTGGACCGGCCCTTCCTTTTCGGCATCTATGACTATAAGAACGATGTATGGCTGTTTCTGGGGGTATGCATGGATCCTTCCGCGGAATCATAGCAAGCCGCCGGCCCGCCGGTATTCCCTGGGGGAGCACTGGTAAAACCGCTTAAACTGTTTCGAAAAATAACCGGGATAGTCGAAGCCGCAGGCGCTGGAGATATGGGAGATACTGCGTTCCGGTTTTGACAGAAGCATTTCCGCGCCGCGCATGAGCCGGTATTTCAGCAGATACTGAACCGGGGAATCGCCGATGGTCCTCCGGAAGCAGCGGAGACATTCCCGTTCCCCGATATGGGCGGCGCCGGCGATGTCTTTCAGTCCTATGGCTTGGGAAAAATGGCCGTGGATGTATTCCAGCATCTGCTCCATCCGCAGGGTATCCCCGTCCGGTGCCTGACGGGGCAGCCGGAGAATGTCCTCAAATATCCGGAATACCTGCAGCAGGATCCGGGAAAGCTGTTCCCGGACCGTAAATTCATAGGCGAAAGCGTCTGCCCGCAGGGCTTCAAAGGCCTGAAGGAAGGAATCTTCCGGATGGTCCGGATGTTCCGCCAGCAGCACGCAGGTGAAGCCGGGGCAGGCCAGCAGGGGCTGCAGGTACTTTACAGCGAAAGCCGAGCTGCTGCTCCCGGTCAGCAGCAGGGGTGAAAATACCAGAGACTGAAGGATACAGGGGGACAGTCCTTCCGCGCAGTGCAGGGTATTGGAGTTGATCACTGCCAGTTCCCCGGCCTCCATAATAAATTCATGAAAGGGCACCTGCAGTTTCAGGGTGCCTTCTTTTACATACACCAGTTCCAGTTCCTCGTGCCAGTGCCAGGAAACCACCTGCTTTGTGCCGTCCCTCAGAGGGGTTTCGTATCCGGCGCAGGGAAATTCCGGGGTTCCGTGGGGCCGCAGTTCTCTTCCGGCGTGATATCCATTTAGGCCGCAGGTCTGTAAATTCATGATCGTTTCCTCTGTTAAGTCGTTTTTGTTTTATTATATGTCCATAAATAAATTGAATCAAGCGGTATATGGCGGTATTGTATTCATGCGCGGAGAAGGCGGCGCGGGAATGCATCGTCTGCCGACTGACATAAGAGGAGGGAACAGAGGTGTTTCAATTACTGCTTGGAATTATTTATCTTTCGTTTATCAGCCTGGGGCTTCCGGACGGGCTGCTGGGTTCAGCCTGGCCTTCTATCTATCCGCAGTTTCAGGTGCCGGTCTCCTATGCGGGGATCCTGTCCATGATTATTTCCCTGGGTACCATTGTCTCCAGCCTGCAGAGCGACCGGCTTACCCGGAAGCTGGGAACGGGAAAGGTGACGGCCGTCAGCGTAGGGATCACTGCCGCGGCCCTCTTTGGTTTTTCTGTCAGTTCCTCTTTCTGGATGCTCTGCCTGTGGGCCATTCCCTACGGTCTGGGAGCCGGAAGCGTGGACGCCTCGCTGAACAACTATGTAGCGCTCCATTACGAAAGCCGGCATATGAGCTGGCTCCACTGCATGTGGGGCGTTGGCGCCGCCGGAGGACCGTATATCATGGGATTTGCCCTGACCAGAGGCATGAGCTGGAACGCCGGCTACAGGATCGTTGCGGTTCTCCAGCTCCTTCTGACCCTGATTCTGGTCTTCAGCCTGCCTCTGTGGAAAAAGAGACCACGGACCGTGGTGAGCGGGGGAAAGGAGGCGGCAGCCAGGACCCTTTCCCTGAAAGAGATCCTCCGCATTCCCGGAGCCAAAGAAGTTTTTATCGCCTTTTTCTGCTACTGCGCCCTGGAGCAGACTGCCGGACTCTGGGCCAGCAGCTATCTGCATCTGTTCAAAGGAGTCCCCAGCGAGACCGCCGCCTTTTATGCCAGCATGTTCTATATCGGCATCACGGCGGGCCGGGCCCTCAGCGGATTTCTCACTATGCGGTTCAGCGATGTGCAGATGATCCGCATGGGCTGCGGGATCATAGGGGCGGGAGGGCTGATCCTGCTGCTGCCCCTGGGAGCGGAAGTTTCTCTGGCCGGTCTGATCGTGGTAGGCCTGGGCTGCGCCCCGGTGTACCCGTGTATTATACACTCCACCCCGGAGCATTTCGGCGCGGAAAGATCGCAGGCCATCATCGGAGTTCAGATGGCCTGCGCCTATGTGGGCAGCTGCCTGATGCCTCCTCTTTTCGGCATCATCGCCAATCATATCACGGTGTCTCTGCTGCCGGTCTATCTGCTGGCGATCCTGGTGCTGATGGCAGTCATGCATGAGAAACTTACGGAAAAAACCAAGAGGAGAACAGAATAATTGGAATTTTGGGGGCTTTGCAAAAGCCCCCATTCTGTTGTATACTGGCTATCAGGTAAATGCGCAGACGGCTCCGGCATCCGGGGCCTGGAAAGGAGTATAGATGGCAGAGAAGATCACAGACGAGACCATTGACTATGTAGGGATCCTGGCAAAACTGAAGCTCTCAGAACAGGAGCGGGAGGACGCCAAGGCGGACATGCAGAAAATGCTGGACTACATTGACAAACTGAATGAACTGGACACTGCCGGGGTGGAGCCCATGACCCATGTGTTTCCGGTAAAGAACGTATTCCGGGAAGACGTGGTGGTCAACGGGGACGACCGGGAGCAGATGCTCGCCAACGCCCCGGAACAGAGGGACGGGCAGTACCAGGTACCCAAGACAGTGGAGTAAGAGGAGGAGAAATACGTGGATTTGATGAAACTCACAGCGGTGCAGCTTTCAGAAAAGATCCGTGCCGGAGAGATCCGGGTGGCGGAGGCGGTGCAGGCCGCCCTGGATGCCATTGAAGAGAAGGATCAGACCATCAACGCCTTTATCACCGTAGACCGGGAAGGGGCGCTGAAGGCTGCGGAGGAGATACAGAAAAAAATAGACGCCGGGGAACTGACCGGGCCTCTGGCCGGCGTTCCGGTGGCGGTAAAAGACAATATCTGCACGAAAGGATTGAAGACCACCTGCGCCTCAAAGATCCTTTACAATTTTGTGCCCACCTACAACGCGGAGGTCATTGAAAACCTGCGCCGGGCGGGCATGGTGGTCGTCGGAAAGACCAACATGGACGAGTTTGCCATGGGAAGCACCACGGAGACCTCTTACTTCGGCGTCACCAGAAATCCCAGGAACCCGGAGCATGTGCCGGGAGGATCTTCCGGCGGCTCCTGCGCGGCAGTGGGGGCCGGGGAAGTTCTCTGCGCCCTGGGCAGCGACACCGGCGGCTCCATCCGTCAGCCCAGCTCTTTCTGCGGGGTTACCGGGCTGAAGCCTACCTACGGGGCTGTCTCCCGGTACGGGCTCATCGCTTACGGATCCTCCCTGGATCAGATCGGGCCGGTAGCCCGGGATGTAAGGGACTGCGCGGCGCTGTTTTCTGTCATTGCTTCCCATGACCGGAAGGATTCCACCTCCGTGGAGCTGGAGGATTATGATTTTATGGGGGCGCTCAAGGACGATGTATCCGGCCTGAAAGTGGGGATCCCCAACGAGTATTTCGGGGAAGGTCTGGATCCTCAGGTAAAGGAGCGGGTACTGCACGCCGCCGGCCTTCTGGAGCAGAAGGGCGCGCAGGTAGAACACTTTGATCTTGGCATGCTGGAGTACGCCATCCCCGCCTACTACGTCATCGCCTCCGCCGAGGCCAGTTCCAACCTGGAGCGGTTCGACGGGGTAAAATACGGCTTCCGGGCGGAGGAGTACCGGGGCCTTCACGATATGTATAAAGAGACCCGTTCCCAGGGCTTCGGCCCGGAGGTGAAGCGGAGGATCATGCTGGGATCCTTCGTCTTAAGCTCCGGCTACTACGATGCCTATTATCTGAAAGCTCTGCGCACCAAGGCCCTGATCAAGAAATCCTTTGACCAGGCTTTCGCTAAATATGATGTGATCCTGGCTCCCGCGGCCCCCACAGCGGCGCCGAAGCTGGGAGAATCCTTAAGCGATCCCCTGGCCATGTATCTGGGAGACATCTACACCGTTTCCGTGAACCTGGCGGGGCTGCCGGGCATCTCCGTGCCCTGCGGATCTACCGGGGAAGGTCTGCCGGTGGGGGTTCAGATCCTGGCGGACTGTTTTAAAGAAAAAACCATCCTGCAGGCGGCCTACACCCTGGAGCAGGCTCTGAGAAAGGAGGAGCAGCATGGCTAAAGAATACGAAACCGTCATCGGTCTGGAGGTTCATGTAGAACTGGCCACCAAAACAAAAATCTTCTGCGGCTGTTCCACCGAGTTCGGAGGAGAGCCCAACACTCATACCTGTCCTGTATGTACCGGTATGCCCGGTTCTCTGCCGGTGCTGAATAAAAAGGTGGTGGAGTACGCCATGGCGGTAGGACTGGCCGCCAACTGCCAGATCCACCAGTACTGCCGGTTTGACCGGAAGAATTATTTCTACCCGGACAACCCTCAGAACTATCAGATCTCCCAGCTGTATCTGCCCATCTGCCATGACGGATGGATCGAGATCGAGACAGAGGGGCAGAAGAAAAAAGTCCGCATCCACGAGATCCACATGGAGGAGGACGCCGGAAAGCTGATCCACGACGACTGGGAGGACTGCTCGCTGGTGGATTACAACCGCAGCGGCGTACCTCTCATCGAGATCGTTTCCGAGCCGGATATGCGCAGCGCAGAGGAGGTTATCGCCTATCTGGAGCAGCTGCGGATGATCGCCCAGTACGTGGGCGCTTCCGACTGCAAGCTGCAGGAGGGCTCCATGCGGGCGGACGTGAACCTTTCCGTCCGGGAAAAGGGCAGCGATACCTTTGGCACCCGGACGGAGATGAAAAACCTGAACTCCTTCAAGGCCATTGCCAGAGCCATTGAGGGAGAGCAGGCCAGACAGATCGATCTTCTGGAGGAGGGCCGTCCGGTGATCCAGGAGACCCGCCGCTGGGACGACAATAAAGGAGAATCCTATCCCATGCGCTCCAAGGAGGACGCCCAGGACTACCGGTATTTTCCGGATCCGGACCTGCCTCCGGTGGAGATCAGCGACGCCTGGATGGAAGAGATCCGGGATTCCCTTCCGGAACTGCAGCCCGCCAAAAAGGCCCGGTATATGGAAGAGTTCAAGCTCCCGGCCTACGACGCTTCGATCCTCACGGAATCCAAGAAGCTGGCGGATCTTTTTGAGGAGACCGTGGCCCTGGGAGCCAATCCCAAAAAGGTGTCCAACTGGCTTATGGTGGAGACCCTGCGGCTCCTGAAGGAATACTCCATGGAACCGGAGGAGATCCGCTTTACCCCGGAAAACCTGAAGAAGCTCATTGCGCTGGCGGAGGAAGGCTCCATCAACAGCAGCGTGGCCAAGGAAGTCTTCGAGCAGATGTTCAAAGAAAATGTAGATCCTCAGGTCTACGTGGAGGAACACGGGCTGAAGACCGTCAACGACGCCGGCGCCCTGGAGGCTGTGGTAAAGAAGGTTCTGGAGAACAATCCTAAGGTAGTGGAAGAGTACCGGGGAGGCAAGGAAAAGGTCCTGGGCTTCCTGGTGGGACAGGTCATGAAGGAGATGAAAGGCAAAGCCAATCCCGCCATGGCCGGGGAACTGCTGAAAAAACTCATCTGACGAACTTCTCCCGGAGTGCTGAATACTGTATCATATATTCAGCATTTCGGGAGACTTTTATGAAAAATCCATTTGGACTTACGGGAAAAGGGATCGGCATCGCTTTCCTGGACACCGGTATTTTTCCTCATATAGATTTTGATTCCCGGATCCTTTGCTTCCGGGATTTTCTTTTCGGGGGAAGAAGACCCTACGATGACAACGGCCACGGCACCCACACGGCGGGCATCGCCTCCGCCAGCGGAAGAGGCAGGGGCGGAGGCTGGAGCGGCGTGGCTCCCGGCAGCGGCATCATTGCCCTGAAGGTGCTGGACCGGCGGGGAAACGGACAGAAACGGGATGTGCTCCGGGCCATGGACTGGCTTCTGGTCAATCAGGAAAAATACGGGATACGGATCGTCAATATTTCCGTGGGCACCACGGAACAGAATCCGGAGCTTCATGCGGCCCTGATCCGGGGAGTGGAAAAACTCTGGGACGCCGGTCTCCATGTGGTCACCGCCGCCGGCAATATGGGGCCGGAACCCGGCAGCGTCACCGCTCCCGGCAGCAGCCGGAAAGTGATCACCGTGGGATCCTCGGATATGCTGGTGGAACGTCAGGGAGTCTCCGGCCGGGGGCCTACCCGGGACTGCGTCTGCAAGCCGGACCTGGTGACGCCGGGATATGAGATCCTTTCCTGCGCTCCCGGCGGGGACGGCAGGCGTTATGCCAGAAAAAGCGGCACTTCCATGTCCACTCCGGTGGTTTCCGGGGCGATCGCCCTGGCTCTGGAAAAAGACCCCACGCTGACCAACGTGGAGGTCAAGATGCTCCTGAAGGATTGCGCCGCGGATCTGGGGTATCCCCATAACCTGCAGGGCTGGGGGGAATTCCGGCTTGACAGTTTTTTAGAGAGGATAGTATAATAAACCCCGGACAAAACAATGAAAAATCTGATAGATCACTTGTAAATGGAGGAAACCATGCAGAAAATTACCATGAAAACTCCCCTGGTGGAGATGGACGGAGACGAGATGACAAGGATCCTGTGGCAGATGATCAAGGAGGAACTGCTGCTGCCTTTTGTGGATCTGAATACAGAATATTATGATCTGGGCCTGGAGCACCGGGATGCCACCGGCGATCAGGTGACCGTGGACGCTGCCAACGCCACCAAGAAGTACGGCGTGGCGGTGAAATGCGCCACCATCACCCCCAACGCCGCCAGAATGACGGAGTACAATCTTCATGAGATGTGGAAGAGCCCCAACGGCACCATCCGTGCCATGCTGGACGGAACGGTGTTCCGGGCTCCCATTGTGGTAAAAGGCATCGAGCCCTGCGTAAAGAACTGGAAGAAGCCCATCACCATCGCAAGGCATGCCTACGGAGATGTATACAAAAACGCCGAGATGACCATCCCGGCAGCCGGCAGGGTAGAGCTGGTGTACACCCCTGCGGACGGATCCGAGGAGAGCCGGATCCTGGTTCACGATTTCCAGGGCAGCGGCGTGGTGCAGGGACAGCACAACCTGGACAATTCCATTGAGAGCTTCGCCAGAAGCTGCTTTGAGTACGCCCTGGACACCAAACAGGATCTCTGGTTCGCCACCAAGGACACCATCTCCAAGAAATACGATCACCGGTTTAAAGATATCTTCGCGGAGATCTTCGAGAACGAATATAAAGAAAAATTTGAGGCCGCGGGCATTACCTATTTCTACACCCTCATCGACGACGCGGTCGCCCGTATCATGAAGGCTGAGGGCGGCTTTATCTGGGCCTGCAAAAACTACGACGGAGATGTCATGAGCGACATGGTCTCCTCCGCCTTCGGATCACTGGCCATGATGACCTCCGTGCTGGTATCTCCTCACGGATACTTTGAGTACGAGGCCGCCCACGGCACCGTACAGCGCCATTACTACAAACATCTGAAAGGGGAGGAGACTTCCACCAACTCCGTGGCCACCATCTTTGCCTGGACCGGCGCCCTGCGGAAGAGGGGCGAGCTGGATCAGATCCCGGAGCTGTCCGCCTTTGCCGACAAGCTGGAGGAGGCTACCCTTGCCACCATCGAGTCCGGAAAGATGACCAAGGATCTGGCGCTGATCACTACCATCCAGAATCCCACGGTACTCAACAGCCGGGACTTCATCCTGGCTATCCGGGAGAAGCTGGAGGAGCTGTTAAAGTAAAAATCCGTCTGTGAGACGATCCGAAAAAGAGATAGAGAAAAGCCCTGCTTCTGAAAAAGATGCGGGGCTTTTCTTGTAAACGGAGTATAAATCCGTTATAATCAGAATAAGAATTGAGCCGTACGGCTAAAAATAAATCTTCAGGCTGAAAAATAAGCCGTACGGCTAAAATTATGGATAGACACTAAAAATTTAGCCTTTCGACGAAGAAAGAGGTATGTATGAAAATCACAGATTCCGCTGCATTTGGAAAGGCAATCCGAGCCAGGAGAAAGGAACTGCATTATACACAGGCGTATCTGTCGGAATTTACCGGGTTCAGTGTCAGTTTTATCTCGGAACTGGAGCGTGGAAAGCCGACGGCTGAATTCGGCAAGGCATTGCAGCTTCTTCAGACTCTTGGAATGGATTTGTTTGTAGAAAAACGAGGACAAAAAGCAGTACAATAAAAATGCTCATACATACGGAGCGGATATGTGGTCTGACTACTGCGTTTTATATATAACAGTCAAACATACATGGGCGGAATAACTTTTTATCAGTATGGGGATCAATGGTATATCAATACTTTAAATACGATTTATGGAAATCAAACTATATATGGATATCTGATAAAAATGAAAGAAGATGAATATTCGAATGCAGTAAATGGAGGAATATAAAAATGGATTCTTTATTATTAACATCGGGTTATAATTTTGAGGGTTACAGAATTAAAGAGTATTTAGGCTTCTGTACCGGAGAGAGCGCTTTGGGAACAGGTTTCCTCAGTACATAGGGAGCGAAAGCTGCGGATTTTTCCGGTGGAAACAGTATTTTGTATTCAAAAAAGCTGAATCAGGCCAAAAATATTGCTTTGGAAAGTCTGAAACACACGGCTGCTCATTTAGAAGCCAACGCAATTATCGGTGTAACGGTTAATTTTACGGCGTTTTCAAACGATATTATGGGTGTAATATGCAATGGGACAGCAGTAAAAATCGAAAAGATAAACGAGATGGCCGAAGCTGCGGAGAAAAAAGATTCCATAAGCACTTTGCACGTTTATAATTATAATCCATCTATACCGATCCGTCCTATGGAAGTATTGCTGAGTGTAAAAGACGCAGCAGTAAGCTGCGCGCTGTCAATGAAAGATATAAATGAAAATGCAATAACGCATTTAGATACAGATTTGATTTTTGAAAACCTATTCGGGGATACGATCGAGTGTAAGCATATTTATTTTGGCGGCTTTCAGAAAAATAGCCGAAGACGCACCAGCGATTTTGTATCAATTCCAATACCGCCGGAAGAATTGCCTTTAAAAAGTGTAAAAGTAAAAATTAAGCGTTATATCGACCATGAGACGGTAATTATCCCGCATCATGCTGAAGTACAGGGCGAGTCTGCAGCTGAAAGCCGTACAGGCGGAATTGCTGAATTTTTAAAAGCAATCGAATCCTTTAAGACAGCAAAAGAAATACAGGATTATGCTCTGAAATTTAATGATGCCCATGATGAGATCTTAGATTCCAAATTAATGAAATTTATCGAATCTCAGGTGCAGATGGAGCGTCTGTATGGAGGCAGACCTGGAGATTATGTGGCGGCAATTCAGGAACTTTTGAAAAAACAATCTTGCCAATGACCGCAGAATGATAAAGCGGATTCAGAAGGAAGCCGGCGGATTACTCCGCAAGCTTCTCCCATTCTTCGTAAAGTCCTTCCAGTTCTTCTGTGACAGCTGCTTTTTCTCTGGAAAGCTCCTGGCACCGGGGAAGGTTGGTCCCTGTCTCGGGAAGATTGAATTCGTCGTCGATCTCCCGGTCCCGCTGTTCCAGTTCCGCGATCCTGGCTTCCACTTTTTTCAGGGCGTTTTCTTTTTTGCGTTTTCTGGCCTGTTCCTCCTTCTGGGCGGCCCAGTCCAGAGAGGCGGAGGAGGGGGCGCTTTCCGGAGTTTTTGCCGGCTCTTTTTCCGGGGCGTAGGCCCGGGTGAGTTCCTCCCTCTTTTCCAGATAATAGTCGTAATTGCCTATGTAGTTTACAAAGGTGCCGTTGCACAGATCCAGGATTCTGGTGGCCGTCTGGTTGATAAAGTACCGGTCATGGCTGACATAGAGGACGGTGCCGGTGTACTCCTGCAGGGCTTCCTCCAGGATCTCCTTGGAGGTAATGTCCAGATGGTTGGTAGGCTCGTCCAGCAGCAGGAAGTTGGCCTCGGACAGCATCAGCTTGGCCAGAGACAGCCGTCCCTGCTCCCCGCCGCTTAAGGATTTTACCTGCTTGAACACATCGTCCCCGGTAAACAGGAAGGCAGCCAGCAGATTGCGGATCTCCGTGTTGGTCATGGCCGGGTAAGCGTCGGAGATCTCCTCAAAGGCGGTCTTGTCCGGATGGAGCACCTGATGTTCCTGGTCGTAGTAGCCGATCTGCACCCGGCTGCCCAGGGTAAAGGAACCTGTATCCGCCGTTTCCATACCTGTGAGGATTTTCAGCAGGGTTGTTTTTCCGGTGCCGTTGTTTCCGATAACAGCCACCCGTTCCCCCCTGTGGATCTCGAAATTCTGATCCGCGAAGAGGTGGTTGCTGCCGAAGGATTTGGAGAGATCCCGGACCGTGAGCACATCGCTGCCGCTCTGAACTCTGGGAGTCAGATGCAGGTGCATGTCCGCCCTCACTTCCGCCGGCTTTTCGATCCGCTCGATCTTGTCCAGCATCTTTTCCCGGCTTTCCGCCCGCTTGATGGATTTCTCCCGGTTGAAAGACTTCAGCTTGGCGATGACTTCCTCCTGGTGGCGGATCTCCTGCTGCTGGTTCAGCCAGGCGTTGTAGGCGGCCCGGCGGATTATGGCTTTTTTCTGGCTGTACGCGGTGTAATTTCCCTGAAATACCGCAGCGGTGCCGTTTTCCAGTTCGATAACTTTTGTTACAACTTTATCAAGAAAATACCGGTCATGACTGACGATGAGTACCGCTCCCTCATAATTGGAGAGATACGTTTCCAGCCAGGCGATGGAATCCATATCCAAATGGTTGGTGGGCTCGTCCAGCAGGAGAAGGTCCGGTTTGGTCAGCAGCAGCCGGCCCAGAGCGGCCCGGGTTTTCTGCCCTCCGGAGAGAGTGGAGAGAGGCTTGGAAAATTCTTCTTCCCCGAACCCCAATCCCTTCAGAACGCCCGCCACCTCGCTCTGGCAGGCGTACCCGTTTTCCATCTCAAAAGCGTGGGTCAGCCGGGTATAGGATTCCATAAGCGCATCCAGCTCTTCTTTGGAAGCCGCTTTCATCTGCTTTTCCAGAAGCCGCATTTTCTGCTCCATATCCAGAATATGCTGTTTGGCGGAAAGAACGGTTTCATAAATTGTTTGGTTTCCGGAAACATCCTGCTGCTGAGCAAGGTAACCCAGGGCCTTTCCCCGGGCCAGGATCACCTGACCGGAATCCGGAGCCAGCTCCCCGATTATCATCTTCAGCAGTGTGGATTTTCCGGCTCCGTTGATGCCGATAAGAGCCGCTTTCTCGTGTTCTTCTATATGGAAGCTGGCCTCCCGGATTACCTCCGCGGCCACAAAAGACTTTTTCAGATTCTGACACGCAAGTATCATGCAACATACCTCCCTAAAATCTGCCCTTCAGAATCGGCGGTTAAACCGCGCCACAAGCTGAATACTAACAGAAAAAAGGAAAATAGACAAGAAAAACCTAAGAAATCTTTGACAATTCTGTAACAAACAGATATAATAAACCTGTATAGATCGTGATGGGAGGAATATACATTGTGCAAGAAAGTAATTTCTAAAGCGGTTATCAAACGTCTTCCCAGATATTACCGGTATTTAGGTGAACTGTTAGAGGACGGCGTGGAACGGATCTCTTCCGGCGAACTCAGTGAGCGGATGAAAGTCACCGCCTCGCAGATCCGCCAGGATTTAAATAATTTCGGCGGTTTCGGCCAGCAGGGATATGGCTACAACGTCCGGTATCTCCACCAGGAGATCGGAAAGATCCTGGGGCTGGACCGTGTACACAATATGATTATCATAGGAGCCGGAAACCTGGGACAGGCGTTGGCCAATTATACATCCTTTGAGCGGAGCGGATTTAAAACCGTGGGACTGTTTGATGTCAATCCGGTGCTGAAGGGGGTGACGGTTCGGGGAATTCCCATCCGCATGATTGATGAGCTTCCGGAGTTTATCAAGGAAAATCAGGTGGAGATCGCTACTTTGACACTTCCCAAGTCAAGGGCTACAGAGATGGCTGAGCTGCTGGTCCAAAACGGGATCCGGGCTATCTGGAATTTCGCGCTGACAGATCTGAACCTTTGTCTGCCAAAGGATGTGATCGTGGAAAATGTGCATCTCTCAGAGAGTCTTATGCGGCTGTCCTATAATCTCACCAGTTATGAGGAAGCCAAGAAAAAGAAATAAAACACAAAGGCCGCTGCGGTGGAGGAATCCTTCTCCGCAGCGGCCTTCTTGAAAGGAGAAGCCATGGAAAGAATTTTAACAGCCTGTCAGATGCAGCAGGCGGACCGGGAGACAGCCGCGGACGGGCTGCCCGCTATGGTGCTGATGGAAAGGGCGGCTCTGTCCGCCGCGGACGTCCTGGAAGACACCGGGTGGGATCTGGACAGGATTCTGGTGGTTTGCGGAACGGGAAACAACGGGGGCGACGGGGCGGCCGCGGCCCGGCTTCTGGCGGAACGGGGATATAAAGTTTTTGTTTATTTGGCGGGAAACCCGGAGAAATGCAGCGAACAGATGCGCAGCCAGCTGAAAATAGCAGAAAAATACCCGGTAACTTTCGTCAATAGTTTTGAAAAGGGTGAATATACTGTTATCATAGACGCCGTCTTCGGCGTAGGATTGTCCCGGCCGGTCAGGGGAATTTTCGCGGAGACCGTGGAACAGATCAACCGCAGCGGAAGCAAGGTGCTTGCCATAGATATCCCCTCCGGCGTTGACAGCGATACAGGAGAGATTCTGGGGACGGCAGTGCGGGCGGATCTGACGGTCACCTTCGCTTACCGGAAGCCGGGGCATCTTCTGTATCCTGGAGCTGCTCTGGCCGGAACCGTTGTGGTGAAAAAGATCGGCATTTATGCCAGAGAGGCAGAAGACAGGGAGACAATCTATTGTCTGGAAGAGAGGGACCTGAAACGGCTGCCCGGACGGGATCCGGCAGGGAACAAAGGGACTTTTCGCAAAGTGCTTGTCATTGCCGGCTGCGGAACCATCTGCGGAGCAGCGGGTCTGTCCGCCAGGGCGGCTCTGCGGACAGGCATCGGGATGGTAAAGGTCTTTACTTCAGAACGAAACAGAACAGCGATGTCTGTGCTGCTGCCGGAAGCTTTGATAGAAACCTGGGAGGAGAATGAAGCAGAGCCGGAGGCGGACAGGCTGTCAGCCATGCTTTCCTGGGCGGACGCGGTGCTCATCGGGCCGGGCCTGGGTGTTTCTGCCTTCTCCGGAAATCTGCTCCGCAGTTTTCTGAAACGGAATCATCTGCCCTGTGTCATGGACGCGGACGCGCTGAATCTTATGGCAGGGGATGAGACTCTCTGGAACGAAATCAATTTCCCCTGTACCATCACTCCGCATATAGGAGAGATGAGCCGTCTTACCGGCTTGTCTCCGGCGGAGATTAAAGCCCGTCCTCTGGAGACAGCCCGGGCGTTCGCGGCCCGGCGGGGAATAATCTGCCATCTGAAAGACGCCAGGAGCGTCACCTGCACTCCAGATGGAATCTGCTGGATAACGGAGAGCGGCACCAGCGCTCTGGCTACAGCCGGATCCGGGGACGTGCTGGCGGGAATCACGGCGGGGCTGCTGGCCCAGGATCGTGAGCTTCCTGTTCCCGCGGCGGCTCTGGCAGCCTATGTCCACGGCCTCTGCGGCAGACAGGCCGCGGCAAAGCGGTCGGAAGCCTCCGTGAATGCCGGGGATCTTCTGGATGAGATCGGAGAATTTCTGTAATAGGAAACTCCCTTCTGTATACCTCCGATAAAAATGGAAATACTGAAAACAGATTCCGCCGGGAATCTGAAATTTTTAGAATCGGAGTGTGACAGAACTTGGTCATAAAAAGAGGAGATGTTTTTTACGCGGATCTGAGGCCGGTGGTGGGAAGCGAGCAGGGCGGCATCCGTCCGGTGCTTATTATTCAGAATGATATCGGAAACAAGCACAGCCCCACGGTGATCTGCGCCGCTATTACATCTAAGATGAACAAGGCGAAGCTGCCCACGCACATTGAGATAGACGCTTCCGCCTACAGCATTGTCAGGGATTCCGTGATCCTGCTGGAACAGATCCGCACTATTGACAAGAGGAGGCTGAAGGACAAGATCTGCCATCTGCGGCCGGATCTGCTGGCCCAGGTCAACGAGGCCCTGAAGATCAGCCTGGAACTGCCTACATAATCGGGAGCGCAGTCCGCTGTCTTGACGAAAAACGGAAACAGTGCTATATTTTGATAGATGATGCCGCCGGGAAAAGAAAAGAGCGGCTTATTACCACAAGAAAAATGAGGAGAGAAGAAGATGTCCGGACATTCAAAATTTGCCAATATTAAGCATAAGAAAGAAAAGAACGACGCGAAAAAAGGAAAAATTTTTACGATTATCGGCCGTGAGATCGTGATTGCCGTAAAAGAGGGCGGCCCGGATCCTGCCAACAACAGCAAGCTCAGGGATGTCATCGCAAAAGCAAAAGCGAACAACATGCCCAATGACACCATCGAAAGGGGCATCAAAAAAGCCGCCGGAGATTCCAACGCGGACAACTACGAGAGAATTACATATGAAGGATACGGTCCCGGAGGCATTGCCATTATTGTGGAAACTCTGACCGACAACAAGAACCGCACGGCCGCCGATGTGAGAAGCGCTTTTACCAAAGGCCAGGGAAGCATCGGTACGCCCGGATGCGTCTCCTTTATGTTTGACAAGAAAGGCCAGATCATTATTTCGAAGGAAGAGTGCTCCATGGACGCGGACGACCTGATGATGACCGCTTTGGACGCAGGCGCGGAGGATTTCAGCGAAGAGGAAGACTGCTACCAGGTGATCACGGACCCCGATGAGTTTTCCAAGGTGCGGGAAGCCCTGGAGCAGGCCGGTATTCCCATGGCCGAGGCGGATGTGACAATGATTCCCCAGAATTATGTGGCTGTCACGGATGAAGCTGTTCTGAAAAATCTTCAGAGAACCCTGGATCTGCTGGATGACAATGATGACGTCCAGTATGTTTACACCAATCTGGAAGAATAATCCGCCGGGATTCTGCGCATACTACTGAAAAAAAGGAGTGCGCAGCATGGAGTCCCAGGAAAAAAAGGAAAATGAAACGATTGTCGCTACAAAAAGCCAGATTTATCTTCTGTCCATTATCGGAGAAGTGGAGGGGCATGAAGCCCTGGCGGAGCGGTCCAAAGCCACCCGTTATGAGCACATTCTCCCGAATCTGGCCAGGGCGGAGGATGACGACTCCATTCGAGGAATCCTGATCCTTCTGAATACTGTGGGCGGCGATGTAGAAGCAGGGCTTGCCATTGCGGAGATGATCTCCTCTATGAGCAAGCCCACTGTGTCTCTGGTGCTGGGCGGCGGGCATTCCATCGGTGTTCCCCTGGCGGTTTCGGCGGATTACTCTTTTATCGTGCCCAGCGCCACCATGGTCATCCATCCGGTAAGGCAGAGCGGCCTGTTTATCGGGGTGGCTCAGTCCTACCGCAATATGGAAAAAACCCAGGATCGAATCACAGAGTTTGTAGCCTCCCATTCCCACATGAGCGCGGAGAGGATGGAGGAACTGATGCTGGACACCCGGATGCTGGTAAAAGATGTGGGCACCATGCTGGACGGCCGGGAGGCCGTGGCGGAGGGCCTCATCGATGAGGTGGGGGGCATCGCCCCGGCATTGAAAAAACTCAGAGAATTGATGAAAGAAAAAAAGTAGGCGGCTTCGGTCAAAGGGGGACCGGGAGTTTTCCCTGTTCCCCGTGCCTGCGCAGTCACAATTCATAAAGAGATGAAAAGATCCGGGGAGAGATTTTAAAACCTTGCCATTGTTTTGCCTGTGGATTCATGATATAATAAAGCGTCATGTAATAGACGAGGGGCAGTATTATATACAAACGGGGATGAAAAAATATGAATGTTTTACAAGCGGCGCTTCTGGGACTGGTGCAGGGGGTTACGGAGTTTTTCCCTGTCAGCAGTACAGGACATCTGACGCTTGTGGGGAAACTTCTGGGAGCGGAAGGCGCCACAAGCCTTATGTTTATGATTATGCTGCATCTGGGCACTTTGGTTGCGGTTCTTTCGGTGTTTTATAAAGACATTCTGAGGATCATCGCGGAAACCATTGGGATTTTGGCCGATGCGGTTACAAACCTGAAAATTTATATAGCGGAGCACAAACAGCCGGAAGGGCGCAGATACATAAAGATTCTTTCAAACGGATACCGAAAATTCACCGCCCTGATTCTGATCTCTCTGATTCCAACCATTTTGGTGGCGTTTCTGGTTTCTCCTATTGTGGAAATGCTGGCGGGAAATCTTCTGGCATCGGGACTGGGACTGTTTGTAACGGCTCTGCTTCTTTTTGTGTCTTCTTTCATGCGGTACGCGGATAAAGGTCCGAGAGACGCAAAGATTCTGGACGCTGTTCTTGTGGGAGCGTTTCAGGGATTCGGCGCTTTTCCGGGAAATTCCAGACTGGCTATGGCCCTGTCGTCCGGATTCCTCAGCGGATTTTCCAGAAAATTCGCTCTGAAATATGCTTTCGTTTTATCGGTTCCCACGGTGATCGGGGCGCTGATCCTGGAAGCTGGGAGATACCAGGCAGGGGAAGCGGCGGCGGTAGGGGTACTCCCCTGCGCGGTGGGAATGCTGGTTTCCGCGGCAGTGGGTTTTTTTGTAATCCGTATTGCGCTGAAACTGCTGAATGTGAAAAGAAATCGGTTTTTCGCCGGTTACTGCCTGGTGATAGGCATTTTATCAATCATCGGTTATCTGTATTGACAGAAAAAGCCTTCCGCCTGCGAAGGCTTTTCTGGCATTGAAACGCCCTGGGGCGTCAGAACATATTGATTAAGGTGGAGTGATTTATGGCACAGAAAAAGAGAAGAAAGGGACGCCGCGGGGAAGACGGCCTGCGTTCGGATATTCTGCTTCTGCTTCTGCTGGCTGTGTCGGTCCTGCTGCTCCTGGGAAATTTCGGGCTGGCGGGAACCGCGGGCCGGTGGCTCAGTTTTTTCTTTTTCGGTTTATTCGGAAGTCTGGAATATATTTTTCCGGTTCTGTTGTTTTTGAGCGGAGCGTTTTTGGCGGCCAACCGGAAAAATCATCTGGCTGTCAGGAAAACAGCGGGAGGAGCCGGCGTTTTTTTCTTTGCCTGCGCTTTTTTTCACCTGCTGACCATGGGATACAGCCCGGTATCTGATATCCGCAGCCTCTTTCTTGACAGCGGCGGAGACCGGCTGGGCGGCGGGCTCATCGGCGGCGGCCTTGTACAGCTCACAGGGCGTGCCTTCGGTACAGCCGGGGCTTATGTGGTGATCCTGGCGGCGCTGGCGATTTTCGCCATCATTATGACTCAGACGCCTCTGCTTTCCAAAGCGAGGGAAAAGGGAGAAAAAGTCCACACGGCGGCCCGGGAATACAGAACCCAGGCCTCCCGGCAGCGAGAAGACCGGCGGCAGAAGAGAAGGCTGGCGGCAGAGGCCCGGGAAAAACAGATGAAAAAGCAAAAAACAGAGAGAGAACTGGAAGAAATATCCAAAAACAGCGAGTTTTCCCAGCAGAGCATTCCGGATTTTATCATTGAAAGAAACGACAGTCAGCCGGAGGAGGCCGGCCAGGGAGAAGAGCCGGCCCAGCGCCGGGAGGAAAAGCTTCCGGAAGCCGCAGGGGAGGAGCAGGATCCGGTCAGAGGGAAAAAGCCCCCCAAGTCTTCGCGGGCGGAGATCGAAGCGGGGATCAGGGATATCCGGGAGGAAATTTCTTCCACCCACGAAAAAAAATACCGCGGTTACGAAATGCCGCCCCTTTCTCTGCTGAAAAAGGGAAACAGCCGGCATTCCGGAGATTCCGATTCCCAGCTTAGGGAGACAGCCAGAAAACTTCAGCAGACGCTTCACAATTTCGGCGTGGATGTGACGGTGACCAACGTCAGCTGCGGCCCTACCGTAACCAGGTATGAACTGCAGCCGGAGCAGGGAGTGAAGGTAAGCAGAATCGTCAGCCTGGCGGATGATATCAAATTAAATCTCGCGGCGGCGGACATTCGGATTGAAGCTCCCATTCCGGGCAAGGCGGCGGTGGGAATTGAAGTGCCAAACAAGACCAACAGCTCCGTGCTGCTCCGCAGTCTGCTGGAAAGTCCGGCCTTCCGGCGTTTTCCCTCTAAGCTGGCATTCGCGGTGGGAAAGGACATTGCCGGCCAGCCGGTGATTTCGGATATTGCCAAGATGCCGCACCTTCTCATTGCGGGGGCTACCGGTTCCGGAAAATCTGTGTGCATTAATACGCTGATTATGAGTATTCTTTACAAGGCAACGCCGGAGGAAGTAAAGCTGATCATGATCGATCCAAAGGTAGTGGAGCTTTCCGTGTACAATGGAATCCCGCATCTTTACATACCGGTGGTCACGGATCCGAAAAAAGCCGCGGGCGCTCTGAATTGGGCGGTGTCAGAGATGACAGACCGGTATAATAAATTCGCGGAGTACAATGTGAGAGATCTGGCCGGCTATAACGCGAAGGTGCGCAGGGCCGCCATTCCGGAAGGAGAAGAGGGGCCGAGGGAACTGCCCCAGATCGTGATTATTGTGGATGAGCTGGCGGATCTTATGATGGTGGCCCCCGGCGAGGTGGAAGACGCCATCTGCCGTCTTGCACAGCTGGCAAGGGCTGCCGGGCTGCATCTGATCATTGCCACCCAGAGGCCTTCAGTCAATGTTATCACCGGACTGATCAAGGCGAATATGCCTTCCCGAATTGCCCTGTCCGTGGCCTCCGGGGTGGATTCCAGAACAATTCTGGATATGAACGGCGCGGAAAAGCTTCTGGGAAAGGGCGATATGCTCTTTTATCCCCAGGGATATCAGAAACCCGCCAGGGTACAGGGGGCTTTTGTCTCGGATGAGGAAATTGTCCGTGTAGTTGAGTTCCTGTCAGAGCGTTCCGGCGAGCAGACCTATGATCCGGAAATTGAGAAAAAGATAAATGACACGGCGGCGCAGTCCGCGGCAGGTCCCGCTCAGGGAGAAGAAAGGGATGCCTATTTTGCTGACGCGGGACGCCTGATTATTGAAAAGGACAAGGCGTCAATCGGAATGCTGCAGCGGGCTTTCCGCATCGGCTTTAACCGGGCGGCCAGAATTATGGAACAGCTTGCCCGGGCAGGAGTCGTGGGGGAAGAGGAAGGGACAAAGCCCAGGAAGATACTGATGACAATCGAACAATTTGAAAACTATCTGGAGGAAGCGTAAATGAAGAAGTGTTCACAGTGCGGTGCGTCCATGAGCGACGATGAAGTATTCTGCCCGGTATGCGGGCAGGAGGTTCAGCTGGTTCCGGACTATGAAACCATGGAAAGCAGGATTTACGAGCAGCAGAAGCGCAAAGAGCAGGAGGAAGAGCGGATCCGCCAGGAGCAGGAGCAGGCCCGGCTGGAAGAGGAAGCCCGCAGGGCAAAAAAAAGGAAGCGCCTGATAATCGGGCTGGTGACAGCGGGAATCGCGGCAGCGGCGGTTCTCTGTCTTCTGTTTCTATTTGGCGGGAAAGGCGCGGAAAGTTTTGAGTCTCAGATGCAAAAAGCGGAGACAGCGTACAGCAACAGCAGCTACGAGGAAGCTCTTACCTATGTGGAACAGGCTCTGGATCTCCAGGGAGACAGCGCGGAAGCCCTGACCCTCTACGCGCAGATCCTGGATAAGCTTGGCGATACCGGGAAGGCGGCGGAGGTGCTGGAACAGGTGATCGGGGACAATCCCAATTACGAGGCGGCTTACGGAATTCTGATCCGCGTTTACAGTGACCTGGGACATCCGGAGAAAATCCAGGAACTGCTGGATGCCTGCGGCAATACTTCTATCAAGGAAAAATACAGCAGTTATATCTGCGGGGATCCTTCCTTCAGCCTGGCGGCCGGTACATATAACGAGGAAAAGACGGTGGAGATCACCTGCAGCGGGGAAGCGGATATTTATTATACTACAGACGGGAGCGAACCCTCAGAGGACAGCCGGCGCTATTCCAAGGCCATTCAGCTGGAAGAAGGGACCACAATCCTGAAGGCCGTGGCTGTAAACGGACAGAATATCCGTTCCCGGGTGGTGGAAGCGGAGTATGTCATTGATCTGACGGAGAAAGCTCTGGAGATTACCCCCGCTTCGGGAAGCTATACGGCGGCCAGCGCCCAGAAAATTACTGTCCGTGTTCCGGCGGGTACAACTGTATATTACGCTTTTGACCAGCGGCCGGATACCAGCAGCAGCCGTTATACCGGACCGGTGAATATGCCGGACGGAACCCATACTTTTTACGCGGCAGCAATCAACGACAGCGGGCGCGTCACGCATTCCGGATCTGCCGTCTATGTTATGGATCGTTCCGCGACAGGCTCTCAGGTGACCACTCCTACGCCGGAGCCTACCAGAGAACCTTCCCGGGGCCAGATAGTCACCACGCCGGTTCCCGCCACTCCCTCCGTCACGCCGGAAGCAACCCCCACGGAGGAGCCGGAGCCCACCGAAAGCCCGGAACCCACGGAAGAACCGGTGGGAGGAAATTCAGGAACATCTCCGGGAGAAATTCAGGAAACAGGTGACTGATTTAGAAAAAGATGATACAATAGGAAGCATAGAGCAGGATGGGTATGCGCGCGAAGCGGAAAAGGACAGGAGGACTTTTCCGGGCGGATGCGTGAAAATACAAAAAGGAGTGAGGAGGATACCATGTACAAGATTTTAAAAGCAGACAAGCTGGCGGCCAACATCTACCGTATGGTTGTAGAGGCGCCATGGGTGGCAAAGCACTGCCAGCCGGGACAGTTCATCATCGCCAAGATGAATGAGGAAGGAGAGCGTATTCCTCTGACAATCTGCGATTATGACAGAGAGGCCGGCACGATTACCATTGTCTTCCAGCCGGTAGGGGCTTCCACCATGGAGATGGCAAAGCTGCAGACAGGAGATGCCTTTGAAGATTTTGTGGGCCCTCTGGGACAGCCTTCTGAGTTTGTCCATGAGGATGTGGAAGAACTGAAAAAGAAAAAAATCCTGTTCGTAGCAGGCGGTGTGGGAACGGCACCTGTGTATCCCCAGGTAAAATGGCTTCATGAACGCGGCATTCAGGCAGACGCTATTATCGGAGCCAAGACAAAGGATCTGGTGATCCTGGAGGATGAATTTAACGCGGTCTGCAATCTCTATGTGACCACAGATGACGGTTCTTATCAGAGAAAGGGTATGGTGACCCAGGCCATTCAGGATCTGGTGGCAGAGGGAAAGAAATACGATCAGTGCGTGGCCATCGGTCCCATGATTATGATGAAATTTGTGTGTAAGCTTACCAAGGAATTGGGGATTCCCACCATTGTCAGCATGAATCCCATTATGGTGGACGGCACCGGTATGTGCGGCGCCTGCCGGCTCAACGTGGGAGGAGAAGTGAAATTTGCCTGTGTGGACGGTCCGGAGTTTGACGGCCATCTGGTGGATTTTGACCTGGCTATGGAGCGGCAGAAAATGTACAAGACAGAGGAAGGCCGGGCCATCCTCAGAGAGCAGGAAGGCGACACGCATCACGGCGGATGCGGACATTGCGGAGGTGATAAGTGATGGCAGATGTATTGAAAAAAGTTCCGGTGAGAGAGCAGGATCCCAAGGTCCGCGCTACCAATTTTGAAGAAGTTTGCTATGGATATAATAAGGAAGAAGCTGTGGAGGAGGCCAGCCGCTGCATTCACTGCAAGAATGCCAAGTGCGTCACCGGCTGTCCGGTTAATATTGATATCCCCGATTTTATCGGCGCGGTGAAGGAAGGAAATTTTGAGGAAGCCTATCAGATTATCAGCAAATCCAGCGCCCTGCCGGCGATCTGCGGCCGGGTCTGCCCCCAGGAGAGTCAGTGCGAGGGAAAGTGCATCCGGGGGATCAAGGGAGAGCCGGTATCCATCGGCAAGCTGGAGCGTTTTGTGGCCGACTGGGCCAGAGAGAACGGTATTAAGCCTGCCCCCGCGGCTGAAAAGAACGGCCATAAGGTGGCGGTGATCGGTTCCGGGCCTGCGGGACTTACCTGCGCCGGAGATCTGGCCAAACTGGGATACGATGTGACGATTTTCGAGGCTCTGCACAAAGCCGGCGGCGTACTGAGCTACGGCATTCCCGAGTTCCGTCTCCCCAAGGACAAGGTAGTGGCCGCGGAGATCGAGAATGTAAAATCTCTGGGTGTGAAGATTGAGACGAACGTGATTATCGGCAAGTCTGTAACTATCGATGAGCTGCTGAAGGAAGAAGGTTTTGAGGCGGTCTTTATCGGTTCCGGTGCGGGACTTCCCATGTTTATGGGGATTCCCGGAGAAAATGCCAACGGCGTCTTCTCCGCCAATGAGTTCCTGACCAGAAACAACCTGATGAAGGCTTTCCGTGACGACTATATGACTCCAATCCATCACGGCAAAAAAGTAGCCGTGGTAGGCGGCGGCAATGTAGCTATGGACGCTGCCAGGACGGCTCTCCGCCTGGGAGCGGAGGTATATATTGTATACCGCCGGGGCGAGGAGGAGCTTCCCGCCCGTAAGGAAGAGGTACACCACGCGAAGGAAGAGGGCATTCAGTTCCACCTTCTCTGCAATCCCACGGAGATCCTGGTAGATGAAAACGGCTGGGTCAAGGGGATGCGCTGCATCCGCATGGAGCTGGGTGAGCCGGATGCCTCCGGCAGAAGAAGGCCGGTGGAGATCCCCGGTTCCGAATTTGAACTGGAAGTGGACACAGTGATTATGTCCCTGGGAACTTCTCCCAATCCGCTGATCTCCTCCACCACCATCGGCCTGGATACCAACCGCAGGAAATGCATTGTGGCGGACGAGGAAACGGGCCAGACCTCCAAGGAAGGCGTATTTGCCGGCGGAGACGCCGTGACGGGAGCCGCTACGGTGATTCTGGCCATGGGCGCAGGAAAATCCGCGGCCAAGGGCATCCACGAATTCATTATGGGAAAGAAATAATCTTATGAAAATAACGGTTGCGTGTGTCGGAAAAATCAAGGAGAAATATCTCCGGGATGGAATTCAGGAGTACGCCAAGCGCCTTGGCCGCTACTGCCGGCTGGAATGGTACGAAACGGCGGACGAGAAAACTCCTGACGGCGCTTCGGCAGCAGAGGAAGAAAAGATCCGGGATACGGAGGGGCTTCGGCTCCTCCGGGGCATCCCGGATTCTTCTTATGTGATTGCCCTGGCGATACAGGGGAAAATGCTGGACTCCCCGGGCTTGGCCGCCAGAATCGCGGATCTGGGAAACCGGGGCGTCAGCCATGTGGTCTTTGTCATCGGCGGTTCCCTCGGGCTGTCGGAGGCAGTGCTGCGAAGGGCGGATTTTCTCTGGAGCTTTTCAGAGCTTACCTTTCCCCACCAGCTGATGCGCATGATGCTGCTGGAACAGATTTACCGGGGATACCGGATTCTGCACGGAGAGCCATATCACAAATAGAGGAGGCAGATCATTGAAGGAGCAGAATCAAAAGCGGATAAAGCCGCAGGAGAATCCTATACGTACCAGAGAGGCCGCTCTGGAACTGTGCCTCGCCTTTCCCGGAACCTTTCGGGAACAGCCCTACCATGATCCTAACTGGGACGCAGTGGGGCTGGCGCGGAAGCGGAAATTTTTTGCCTTTGTATTTCAGAAGGACGGACAGATCTGGATCAATCTCAAAATGGATCCGGAATGGAGGGATCTCTGGCGGGACGCGTACCCCTCTGTTCTGCCTGCCTACCACATGAACAAAGAACACTGGAGCAGTGTAATCCTGGACGGCTCCGTTCCCAATGGGGAGCTCCGGAAGATGGCTGCCGGAAGCTATGAATTGGTGGCAGGGATAAGGAAGAGCCGGAAATTTTCCGCTTTTGCCGCGAATGTGTACCGGGCGGTGCGGAACATTCCGGCGGGAAGGGTGGCTACCTACGGCCAGATTGCCGCTCTGGCGGGACATCCGGGAGCTGCCCGGGCGGTGGGAAGCCTTATGCGGAACTGCCCAGGGAAGCTGGAATGTCCCTGCTACCGGGTGATTTCCGGAAGCGGAAAGCTGGCGCCTGCAGGGACTTTCGGGAAACCGGGAACCCAGGAGCGGCTGCTGGAGGCGGAGGGGATTCCTGTAAAGAATCATAAAGTAGACCTGGAGAAATGGCGGATGTGAACGGCGTCCGCTTTTTTCTTTGACGGAATCGTACAGAAATGGTATGATGGAGCCACAAGAATTTATCTGATGGGAGGAAGTATAAAAATGAAGACAGCGCTGGTGATCATGGCTGCGGGGATCGGTTCCCGTTTTGGTGGAGGGATCAAACAGCTGGCTGGGGTAGGACCGGCGGGAGAGATTATTATGGATTACTCCATCCATGACGCGGTGGAAGCAGGTTTTAATAAGATTATTTTTATTATCCGCCGGGATATTGAAAAGGATTTTCGGGAAGTGATCGGAAACCGCATGGAGGAGCTGTGTGAAAAGCTCCAGGTAGAAATCGGATACGCCTTTCAGGATCTCCATGATCTTCCGGAGGGAGTGGAATTTCCTCAGGGAAGAACAAAGCCCTGGGGGACAGGGCAGGCGGTGCTGGCCTGCAAAGATCTGATCCGGGAACCCTTCGCGGTGATTAACGCGGACGATTATTATGGAAAAGAAGCCTATGTAAAAATCCATGAATTTCTGGTAACAGAGAGCCGGAAGAAGAACATGAATTTCTGTATGGCCGGATTCGTTCTGAAAAATACTCTCAGCGACAATGGAGCTGTGACCCGGGGAATCTGCCGTGTAAATGAAGAAGGGTATCTGGCGGGAGTGGAGGAGACCGGGGGAATCCTCCGCACAAAAGAAGGGGCTGCCTGTGAGAGGGACGGAGTGCTTTGTCCGCTGAACCCGGACAGCCATGTATCTATGAATATGTGGGGGCTTACTCCGGAATTTCTGCCGCTGTTGGAAAAAGGCTTTTTGGACTTTTTCGCCCGCCTTTCCGGCAATGAGTTAAAGGGAGAATATCTCCTTCCGATTTTTATTGATGAGCTGATTCAGAACGGACAGGCGGAGGTGAAAGTGCTGGAGACCGCAGACAAGTGGTTTGGAGTTACCTATCAGGAAGACCGAAAGACCGTGGCAGAGGCTTTTCGGGCACTGACGGAAGCAGGAGTTTACCAAACCCCTTTGTTTGCCGATCTTTTAGAACGAAAGGTATAAAATAATCCGTTCCGGGCATAATTTCTCCGGTAAGGAGGAATGATATGCGGAAAATGGAAAGCAAGGAGTCAGAGGAAAGTTTTTATGCCTGTTCAGCCCAGGAGTGCACCGGGCTGATCCCGGCACTTCCAAGAGACAGGGAGGAACAGGAAGCTTACGAGGAACTGTACCCTTTCCTGCCGGATCCTGCGGATACGCGCCGCAGAGATTCAAAAAGCTGATTTGCAAAAATCCCCTGCGGGCCGGCCGGTATCTTCGGCTGCCCGCAGGGGATTTTTTATATGAAACCGGCAGGACTCTCTCAGATATCGCCCCCTGCCGCGCGGACAAATCTGAGAAAATCTTCTCTGTTTTTGTATACGCCGGCATGTTCCAGCACTTTGGAAAATACCTTTCCAACCTCTTCCTGCAGAACGGACATTATATTTTCGGAAGTAAGAGAACGCCGGGCGGCAATCTCCTGAGCCCAGTCGGCATGGGAAGCGGTCAGGGCATTGGCCCTCAGATCTTCTCCGGACAGGAGACAGCGGGAAACCTCCGCCAGCTCTGTTTTCAGACGGGCGGGAAGCACAGCCAGTCCCATGACTTCGATCAGGCCGATGTTTTCCTTTTTAATGTGATGCAGTTCCGCGTGAGGATGATAAAGTCCCAGAGGATGCTCCGGCGTGGTCAGATTGTTGCGCAGCACCAGATCCAACTCAAAATCCTCTCCTCTTTTCCGGGCAATGGGAGTGATGGTATTGTGGGGAGTCCCCTCTGTTTCGGCCAGAATCATGGCGCTTTCATCTGTGTAGGATCTCCAGGCGTTAAGAATCTTATCGGCCAGGCGGATCAGAATTTCAGGATCCGGACACTGCAGGCGAAGGACAGACATAGGCCATTTCACAATGCCTGCCCGGACTTCCGGAAAATCCCGGAAGGTAAGAGGCTGATCTATGGGGGCTTTGGCCATGGCAAAGGTATATCCGCCTCCCTGGAAATGGTCGTGGGCCAGGATAGACCCACCCACAATGGGAAGATCCGCATTGGAGCCTACAAAGTAATGAGGAAACTGTCCGATGAAATCCAGCATTTTGCAGAAGCAGGAGTGGTCGATCTTCATAGGCGTATGTTCGGAATTAAAGACGATGCAGTGCTCCTGATAGTATACATAAGGAGAATACTGCAGAAACCAGGGCTTTCCGTCAATCGTTATGGGGATTATCCGGTGATTCTGTCTGGCCGGGTGGTTGACTCTGCCCGCGTACCCTTCATTTTCCCGGCAGAGCTGGCATCGGGGATAGAGGGAAGCAGGCATGTTTCTGGCCGCCGCAATGGCCTTGGGATCCTTTTCCGGCTTGGAAAGATTAATCGTGATATCCATCTCTCCATAGGGAGTTTCCGCTTTCCAGCGCATGTCCCGGGCGATGCGGTCTCTGCGGATATAGTTGGTATCCTGGCTGAACTCGTAATACCAGTCGGTAGCTTTTTTAGGGCTTTCTTTATAAAGGGACCGGAATCTGGCAATGACTTCCCTGGGGGGAGGAGTCAGACGTCCCATGAGGGAGGTGTCCAGAAGATCCCGGTAAACGACAGAATTCTGTTCCAGAACGCCTCTGGCCGCGGCATCGTCCAGAATTTCATCCAAAACTGCCGGCAGATGTACCGGTCCTTCTGAGGCGCCGGGATCCGTCCAGCTGTCCAGCTTCAAAACTTCCAGCAGGGAGTTAAGGGCCCAGGCGCGGTCTTCCGGGGCGATCAGTTTTTTTTCTTCCGCATAGCGGATCAGATCCGCGATTGCTCTGTCAATCATAGCAGTATACCTCCTTTATTCAGGCTCAGGCGATGACCGTGCCGCCGCCGGGCCGGATGTTCAGAAAATGACAGCGTCCTTCTCCCAGAATTGCCTCCATTTTGCCGCGGAATTCTTCCTTCTGATCCAGAGGCACATAGGCCTGAACCGTACCGGCAAATCCTCCGCCATGAACCCGCACAGCTCCTCTGCCCTTCAGAATCCGGCGGGCGGCGGCGATGGTAAGGGAGACCGCCTGGGCGTCCGGGGTGGAGCAGCAGAAAATATTCTGCAGGCATTCCGCAGAGGAATGTCCGGACTGATTCACCAGAGACAGAAAGCCCTCAAAGTTTCCGGCCTGCAGCAAGGCTTTCTGCTGAACCACCAGATCATTGTCGCTGTAGAAGTGCAGAGCCCGCAGTACTGCCCGGTCTCCGGCCTTTTCACGGAGCGCCGGGATCTGGCTCCAGAATTCTTCAAAGGCTACCTGGCGCAGCACTTTTTTGCCGAAGAAAGCGGCCACCTGTCCCATTTCTCCGGGGATCGAGGCGTACTCATCCGTAAGATCTGCGTGATCCGCTCCGGAATCGATGATGCAGAGGGCATATCCGTAATCTTCCAGAGAACATTCCAGCTTTTCCACTTCCGGAGTTTCCGGGTCGTTAAAATCAATGGCTGTGATGCCGCCCACAGAACTGGCCAGCTGATCCATGAGGCCGCAGGGTTTTCCGAAAAATACATTCTCAGAATACTGGCCGATCTGAGCGATCTGAACCGCGGTCAGTTCTCCGCCGCAGAACAGATCATTCATAATCACGCCCATGAGAACTTCAAAAGCGGCAGAGGAAGAGAGTCCTGAACCTCCCAGAACCTGGGAAGTAACGCAGGCGTCGAAACCGGACACGGAATATCCCATTTCGCTGAGCCGGGAGGCGATGCCCCGGATCAATGCCGCTGTGGTGCCGGATTCCTTTTTCACAGGATTCAGATTTGAAAGATCCACGCGGATTTCCGGGTATCCGTCCGAGGTGACCCGGATTACCGAAGAGTCATTTTTGGACGCGCAGGAAACCATATCCAGATCAATGGCAGCCGCCAGAACCCTGCCATGCTGGTGATCCGTATGATTTCCTCCCATTTCCGTTCTGCCGGGCGCGGAATAAAGTCCCAGGCTGCGTCCGTTTCCGTAGATGGAAGCGAAGGTGTGAATCAGTGACAGCAGCCGCTCCCGGCGGAAAAGAAGCTGTTCCCGGCTGCCTCCGCAGATCTCTTTCAGACGGATATCAAGGCCGCCGTTCTGAAGCATAATTTCCAGATCTTCCTGTCTTTTCATATGGATGTCCCATCCTTTCCATAAAATAATGTTGAGGTTCTCTCCGGCTTACTGGGAAAAGCTGTGAGAGTTGCTGGATTAAGAGTAGCAGGATTTTAGTAAAAGATCAATGTGTTTTAGTAAAAAATATTGACAAAAAACCTTACCTCTTTTTGTGGAAGTTTTAACTGCCGCACTGTTAAAAGGTTCTGACACTTTCCCGCACAATCAATGTGGGGGGAACCATGACCTTCAGTGGAATTTCCGGCGCCTGTCCGCTGATGCGCTGCAGCAGCATATGAATCGCGGTGGCGCTCATGGCGTCCACATGGCTGCTGATGCTGGTGAGAGGCGGATCTGTCAGGGCGGACAGCGGGGTATCGTTGAAACTGATAATAGAAAGATCCTTGGGAATGGAGAGGCCGCTGGACCGCAGAGCGCCGGCGGCGCCGATGGCCGCCTCCTCATTGGCCGCAAGGATCGCTGTGGGCATGGGGCCCCCCTGAGCCAGGCGTTGGGTCAGATATTTTCTTGAAGCGGCGGAAGTCATTGGAGAGGCGTCCAGCATATATTCGCTGCGGAATAGTCCCCGTTCCTTCATGGACTGGATAAAAAATTCCCGGCGGACTTCCGGAGCGGGGCGCTTTTTCTGATCCAGTTTGCGGCAGGGCCCCAGAAAGCCGATTTCCCGGTGACCGTGGGCGATGAGATAGTCCACCGCCTGCTCCACTCCCAGCTGAAAATTCAGCACCACGGAGTCAAAACGCAGCTCATCCGGAGCGGAGTCCAGAAATATCACACTGGAAGAGAGACTGGCGAGACTGTTAGTCTGGGCGTCAGAGAATATTCCGATGGCCAGAATACCGTCCAGTTTTTCGGAGCTGGAGGGCAGGTAGGCGCTCTGATCCCAGATAAGGGGAATTACAGCGCACCCGGCGTCCGCGAAATGCTGCAGAGAATAATTTTTCAGATACATATAGTAGGGATCTTCCAGCTGTTCCAGGGGAGAAAGCATTTCTGCCAGCCCGATTTTCAGCTGGCGTCCCCTTCCGGCCCGGCTTCTGGAAGCTGCTCTGGAAGTCCGGTAGTGGAGTTTTCCCGCAGCCTCCAAAATGACGGACCGGGTAGTGTCGCTGACATTCATGGTAGGGTCGTTATTCAGAACACGGGAGATTGTGGTAATGGAAAAACCCGTGTATTCGGCCAATTCTTTTAAGGTAGCCATGCTGCATCCGTCCTTTTAGTAAATTTTACTTGTATTATAGCTAATCTGAAGGGAGACTGCAACAGGAGCGTGCAGAGTTTTTTAGAAAAATGTAAAAGAAAGTTCTCTGCAGCGGTTCAGGCAGGCGAAAATTTCCTGGCGCCGGGGCCTGCTAAGATCTGCCGGCAGGTAGGAAGCGTCTGCCAGGGCGGAAAGCCCTTCCTTGTCTATTTTGCGTTCCAGGGCATCCGCGATCTCCCCCAGCGTCCGCCGGCCGTCCATCAGGTGCCGGACACTGTAGTTGAGGATATATGCCAGGGCAGTCAGCTGTTCCGGATCAGCCAGCTGCTCCAGATAGCGCAGGTCTGTGACAGAACGGTTGATCTGGATACCTTCTTTTCCCAGAACTTTGATTTTGGTGCGCTCCTGTCCGCGAAGGCTGCCCATAGGTTTGGGAATTCTGCGAAAGTCCGGGAGATGGAAGGGGGAGGAAGCCGCAGCAACCTCCGGATAGGCCGCCGCCTCTTTTTTTGCCCGGGCAGTAATATCGTATGGAAGATATTCTTTCATCTGAATGACCACATCCGCCGGATGAAAATAGGATCCGGAACTGCCGGCCACGATGATCGATGAGATCCCCGCCTGTTCAAAAAGCTCCCGCACCCGGCTGATAAAGGGAGTGATAGGCTCTTCGGAATCGGCTACCACCCGCTGCATCAGTTCGTCACGGATCATGAAATTGGTGGCGGAAGTATCTTCATCAATGAGAAACAGGGAGGTTCCGGCTTCTGCCGCCTCGATCACGTTGGCGGCCTGGGAGGTGCTTCCGCTGGCATCCTCCGTGGAAAAATGCCTGGTATCCCTGCCGCCGGGAAGGTGGTTGATAAACAGGGAAATATCTGTCTGGCTGATGCTGCGGGAATCCTCCGCCCTCAGCTTGACGCCGGTGCTGTCTGTAATCACATATTCCCGGCCATCCCCGGCAACGTGGTTGTACACACCGAGCTCCAGAGCTTTCAGCAGGGTGGATTTTCCGTGAAAGCCTCCCCCTACCACCAGGGTAACTCCCCTGGGAATTCCCATGCCGGAAACAGGTCCCCGGTGGGGAAGCTCCATGGAAACCTCCAGGGATTTGGGAGAGCGGAAGGGCACAGCCCCCTTCATGGGCTTTTCCGAGACGCCGGAACTTCTGGGAAGAACAGCGCCGTTTGCCACGAAAGCACAGAGGGAGCGCTTTTTCAATTCCCTGCGGATATATTCCTGATCCTCGCAGAGCTCCGCGGTCCTTTGGCAGGCGGAAGCGTCGATATTCCGGAAGAAGAGGCTTCGCTGGGCGCAGCCGGGCAGAAAGTCAAAGAGGATACGGATCAGTTCGCCGGCCTGAATGGTGCGTCCGCTGGCCGGAAAGCCGATCTGCATCCGCAGGGTCAGGGATCCGTCCCCGGGGTCTATGGCACAGGCCGAACGCTCCAGGATTTCCTGGCCGCAGCGGCTCACAGCCATGAGGCCGCTTTTGCCGCTGCCCCTGGCCTTGAAATTGTACTGCTCGATTTCCCGGCCGAAGAGCCGCAGCAGGTGATCCTGCAGAGCGACCCGCTTGGGAAATGTGTCGAACAGCTTGGGGGGAAAGCCGGCGTTTTTCCCACTGATCCTAAGGCTGACCCTGGAGGGCGCGGCAAAGGGGTCTCCCTGGACATGATCGATGGAGAGTATATAATCTTGGAACCGGTAACTGCCCTGAGCCGACTTGTAGGCGGGATAGCTTTTATGGTCAATACTCAGCAACAGATTTTTGAGATCCTGTGAAGATTTCATTGCAGAGCTCCTTTCTGGTGACTTCGCGGCGGCAGAATACCGCCGGAATTTTTACAAGTTCAGCCTAACACAAATCCGCCGGAATGTCACCTGCGCTTTTTTAAGAAATCTTTGCTACAGGAAAGATTCTGTGGTATAATACCGTTGGATTTCCGGGCGCGTGGAAAAGCGCTTCCCGAAATACTACAAGAGAGAGAGGAAAACAGTATGTATTGTGTAAAGAACATTAAAAATGATCTGTACTGGGTCGGCGGAACAGACCGCAGACTGGCACTGTTTGAGAATGTATACCCCATTCCCAGAGGAGTATCCTATAATTCTTATCTGATCCTGGACGAGAAGACCGTTCTGCTGGATACGGTGGATTATTCTGTCAGCCAGCAGCTTTTTGAAAATATTGCCCATGTGCTGGGGGGACGCCATCTGGATTATATGATCGTCAATCACATGGAACCGGATCACTGCGGAACCATCGGCGCTCTGGTAACAAGATACCCGGATATTAAAATTGTATGCAACAGCAAGATCGCCGGCATGATGAAGCAGTTCTTTGACTTTGACGTGGACGCCAGGGTTCAGATTGTAGAGGAGGGCGACACCTTTACTACCGGACGCCATACCTTCGCCTTTGCCGCCGCCCCCATGGTACACTGGCCGGAGGTTATGGTTACTTATGACGCCACCGACAAAACTCTGTTCTCCGCGGATGCGTTCGGCACCTTTGGAGCGATGAACGGCAATCTTTACGCGGATGAAGTGAATTTTGAGAGAGACTGGCTGGATGACGCCAGAAGGTATTACACCAATATCGTTGGAAAATACGGTCCGCAGGCCCAGGCGGTGCTGAAGAAAGCGGCAGGCCTGGACATTGAGATGATCTGTCCGCTGCACGGACCGATCTGGAGAGAGAATCTGGGCTGGTTCATTGACAAATACATGAAGTGGAGCTCCTATACCCCGGAGGATCAGGCGGTTATGATCGCCTATGGTTCCGTGTACGGCCATACGGAAAATCTGGCCAATGTGCTGGCATCCAAACTGGCGGATCTGGGCGTAAAGGATGTGCGGGTGTACGACGTATCCGCCACACATCCGTCCTACATTCTGTCTGAGGCATTCCGCTGCAGCCACCTGGTATTTGCCTCCATCACCTACAACGGCGGAATCTTTACCAATATGGAACATCTTCTGCTGGAGCTGAAGGCTCATAATCTGCAGAACCGGACCGTCGCCCTTATGGAAAACGGAAGCTGGGCGCCGGTGGCAGGCAAGAAGATGAAAGAGATCTTCGATTCCATGAAAAATATCCGGCTGCTGGAGGAGACGGCAGTCATCCGTTCTTCCATGAAGGAAAATCAGATGGAGCAGGTAGACGCCCTGGCTAAAGCCATTGTGGAATCTATGTGATTCCCCGGACAGCGCAGTGAGGGGAGAGGGTGAGCGTTTCACCCTCTCCCTTTAAATATAAAAAGGGAGAAGACCGATGAATCAGACAGAATTTCAAAGAACGCTGGAAGACCTGCAAAAAGAGGCGGAGAGCCGGGGCGGGCAGATAGATATGGAAGCCATACGGGCCCGGTTCAGCAGGGAGCCTCTCTCGGAAGAACATCTGGGGCTGATCTGCGAATATCTGCTTTCCAGAAAAATCCTGGTGTCCGGCTATGAAAAAAAGAAAGAGAAGCCGCAGGAAAAACAGGCGCTGCTTCCGGAGGACGATAAATTTCTGCGCCGGTACAGAGAGGAGATATCACAGATCCGGCCGATAAAGAGTCCGGAAAGAAAAGAACTGTTCCGGAGAGCTGCCGCGGGGGATACAGGCGCGGCAGAGCAGCTGGCAAGAGCATATCAGCCTTTTGTGGCAGATCTGGCGGAAGAGATGTATGTTCCCCAGGTGCCGGCCGCGGATCTGGTCCAGGAGGGAAATCTGCACCTGATGCTGGCCCTGCGGGAACTGACAGAGAAGGAAGCGGATCCGCACCGCTGGCTTCTTGCCCGGATCCGGGAGGGGATGCAGGCGCTGGTACGTCAGCAGGAGGATCAGAGCCTGCAGGACAGAAAAATGGTAAAAAGAGTGGATGAGCTGAAAGAGAACATTTCCGCTTTAAAAGAAAAACTGGGGCGCAGGGTTTACCTGGATGAACTGGCTGAATACATGAAAATCTCGGAAGACGAGGTGGAGGCGGTGCTGAAACTGGCAGGGGAGGAGGTTCCGGAGGAAGAATGAAATCCGGAATCGGGAGACAAACTATTGCAGTAGGAGGAAAAAAGATGACCAGAATTTATCAGAGCGCGGAGGAGATCACAGGGAATACTCCGCTGCTTCGCGCGGGAAAACTGGAGAGGCGGTACAGTCTGAACGCCCGTCTTCTCCTGAAACTGGAGTACCTGAATCCCACCGGGAGCGTAAAGGACCGGGCAGCTCTTTATATGATCCGTGACGCGGAGCAGGCGGGGCTGCTGCAGCCCGGAGGAGTCATTGTGGAGCCCACATCCGGAAATACAGGGATCGGTCTTGCCTCCCTGGCCGCCTCCAGAGGATACCGTCTGATTCTGACTATGCCGGAGACTATGAGCGTGGAAAGAAGAAACATTCTGAAGGCCTACGGGGCGGAAATTGTTCTCACAGAGGGAAGCAGAGGAATGAGCGGCGCCATTGAAAAAGCGGAAGAGATTGTAAAAAGTACGCCGGGGGCTTTTCTGCCGGGGCAGTTTGACAATCCGTCCAATGCCCGTGCCCACTACGAAACGACAGGTCCGGAAATTTGGAGAGATACCCAAGGACAGGTGGACATTTTTGTGGCAGGGGTAGGAACCGGAGGGACGCTTACCGGAACCGGACGATACCTGAAAGAACAGAATCCGCGGATCCGGGTAGTGGCTGTGGAGCCGTCCGCGTCCCCGGTTCTCTCAGAGGGAAAAGGCGGCCCTCACAAGATTCAGGGGATCGGCGCGGGATTTGTGCCCTCTGTGCTAGATCAGGCGGTTTACGATGAGGTGTTTCCGGTAGACAATGAAGTTTGCTTTACAATGGCCAAAGAACTGGCCCATCTGGAGGGAATCCTGACCGGAATTTCTTCGGGAGCCGCGCTTTACGCGGCGGTGGAGATCGCGAAAAGACCGGAAAATGAGGGGAAAACCCTGGCAGTCCTGCTGCCGGACAGCGGGGATCGATATTATTCCACGCCTCTGTTCGGATGAAAACAGACGCCCGGCAAATGACTGCCGCCCTGGAGCGGGCAGACATTTGCCGGGCGTATCGCGCAAAAAAAAGAAGTTCCCGAAGAACTTCTTAATGAAAGCGCGAGACGGGATTCGAACCCGCGACCCCAACCTTGGCAAGGTTGTACTCCACCCCTGAGCCACTCGCGCAGAAGCAGGTGATGGGAATCGAACCCACGTATCCAGCTTGGAAGGCTGGTGTTCTACCATTGAACTACACCTGCGGAAGATGTATGTTATCTCGCTGACAACAAAACAGAGTTTACACTATCTTTACCTGAATGTCAACCCCATTTTTAAAAATTTTTGACACCTTTTGAATTTGATTAAAAGGTCCTTGACAACTTATTTCGGCAGAGCACCTTCTTTACTATTTCTCCAAAATGCAATACAATGGAGTCATAGATTTGATTCAAAAAATGGGAATAAGTGGTTCATCATTTACAAACTGTATTAAATTCTGAAATATCGTTACAATGGTTGTATCTTAGGGAAAACGAGGAGCAGCCATGGACGAAACCTATGTGAACGAAAGAATTAAGCAGATTTGTGCGGAAAAAGGCTGGTCGAATTATCGTCTGGCAAAGGAGTGCGGGATTCCTAATTCTACAGTCCATAATATTCTGCATAACGTAACGGCTCCCTCTGTTGTGTCCCTGATAAAAATTTGTGACGGACTGGGAATTACCATGTCCCAGTTTTTCGCCGGAGATGGAGATAAGGTAGATCTGACCCGGGAGCAGCGGGAAGTACTTCAACTGTACAACCGCCTGTCAGCCAGGGAAAAAGAAATCGCCATCGCCTATATGGAGGGACTGGCGTCCAGCAGGTAAGGTTCACATAGCTCAGAAGCTTTTCGCTTTTGAGCTATTTTCTGTCCTGCCGGGAGGAGCGGAAGCAGACAGGCAGACAGAAGAAGAGTCCCGCCGCATCAGCGGAGGAGCAGAGATGGCGGAAATAACAAAAACAATGTTGGAACAGGATGTGGAAAAATTTCTCAGGCACTGCAGCAAACGGGCCGCTTCCCTTTTTAAGGGGGAGACGGATATGACCCAGGAAGGCTTTGAAACGTGTCTGGAAGAAATGGTATCCCTGAATCTTAACAGGCTTTTCCAAATCTTTTCCGTTACTTATCCTGAATTTATGGAACGGTTCGAAAGAGAGGCGGAAGAACTGGAAAAAAAGAGCAGGGAAAAGGCGCTGCCCCGGGAGGTCAAGGGAAGAATATGGGACAGAATTGTGAAGAGTCTTCAGTCAGAAAAGGACGCGGGACAGTGAAACAAAGAGGATGCGGCTCTCGGAGGAATCTGCGGCTCCGGTATCGCTGAACGGCGGAACGGTCCCGCGGAGAACGGCCGATAAAAAATTTTTTAAAAAAGGGGATTCACAAATGCTCAAAACTGTGGTATAGTATCATTTGTTCGGGGCATTAGCGCAGCTGGGAGCGCGCCACAATGGCATTGTGGAGGCCACGGGTTCGAATCCCGTATGCTCCAGTAGCTATATGTAAGCAGTGATATAGATCCGCGTCCTCAGGCTGATTTATATCGCTGCTTTTTTCGTGATATACCCGGCAGGCGGCTGCCGCGCTGGCGGGAGCAGTATCGCGCATCTGCCGGGAGGAAACTATGATTGTATATGCAAGTCCGTATCTGAATTTAAGACAGATTGCCGCTTCCGGCCAGTGCTTCCGCATGCGGGAGACCGGGGACGGCGTTTTTGAGATTATTTCCGGAACACGTTTTCTAAGGGTCTGCCAGCAGAAAGATGTGTGCCGTTTTTTCTGCGGCGAAGGGGAGTTTGAGGAATACTGGAAAAAATACTTCGACCTGGAAACAGACTACCGCGTTTTTCTGGAAAAAATTGATCCGGAAGATCACTATCTGCGCCGGGCGGCAGAGCGGGGAAAGGGAATCCGCATCCTGCGGCAGGACTTTTTTGAGATGATCGTCACCTTCCTGATATCTCAGCAGAATAATATCCGCCGGATCCGCAGGTGCATTGAGAATCTCTGCAGCCGGTACGGAAAAAGCTGCCGGACGCCGGAGGGGGCGGTATACTTCGGTTTCCCGGAGCCGGGGGCTCTGGCGGCAGCTTCAGCGGAAGAACTGCGGGAATGTAATCTGGGATACCGGGGAAAATATGTGCAGGCCGCCGCGGCCGCCGTTGCCGGCGGAAATTTTCCCCTTGCCCCGCTTCGGGATATGGACGCCCAAACGGCGGAGGAAAAACTTCGGGAATTGTATGGCGTGGGGACGAAAGTGGCGGCCTGTATCGCGCTGTTCGGCCTTCACCGGCTGGAAGCGTTCCCCGTGGATACCCATATCCGTCAGGCTTTAGAGCGGCATTATCCGCAGGGATTTCCGGAGAAGTACCGGGATTTTCAGGGAGTTCTGCAGCAGTATATGTTTTACGGAGAGCTGTTTCCGGATCCGGAGGATGGCTGACAAATGGGAAAATTTTGCTTCCATTTCACCGGAGGCTGTGCTATAATTTCCTCTGGAAGCATAGCTCAGCTGGGATGAGCGCTCGCCTGACTAGCGGGAGGCCAGGGGTTCGAGCCCCCTTGCTTCCATTTTTTACGGATTTTTGCATACAAAGATAGGAGGAAACACCATGCTGGAACTGAAAAACATCGGATGGACCGCGTCTGATGGCGAAGAGATTCTGAGAAATATAAGCCTGGAGATCCCGGAGGGGAAAATGACCGTCATCACCGGCCCCAACGGCGGGGGAAAGACATCTCTGGCAAAGCTGATCGCCGGCCTGATTACCCCCACGGAAGGGCAGATTCTGCTGGACGGCCAGGATATCACCCGCTGGGATATGACGGAGCGGGCCCGTCACGGAATCGGCTACGCCTTTCAGCAGCCGGTGAAGTTTAAAGGACTTACCGTGAGGGATCTTCTGGAAATATCCGCGGAGGGAGCCCTGAACAGGGAGCAGGTCTGCCATTATCTGGGGGAAGTGGGCCTCTGCGCGGAGGAGTATATCGACCGAGTGGTGGACGCAAGTCTCTCCGGGGGGGAGGGCAAGCGGATCGAGATCGCCACGGTGCTTGCCAGAAAGAATGTAAAGGTGAGAGTGTTTGACGAGCCGGAGGCCGGCATCGATCTGTGGAGTTTTACGAATCTCATCGATGTGTTCCAGCGGCTTAAAAACCAGAAAAACGAGGCACTGCTGGTGATTTCCCACCAGGAGAGGATTTTGGATATCGCGGACAAAATCATTGTTGTGGCTGACGGACATGTGCGGACTGCCGGAGACAAGGAGGTTATTCTTCCAAGGCTTCTGGCTCAGGACAAAGCGGCCCGCTGCCCCAGGGAAGAGGAAAGGAGCTGCGCAGGATGAATAAGATTACGGAACAGCTGCTGAAGGCTGTGTCAGACTGGAAAGGAAACTTTAAAGGAGCCTACAATATCCGGGAGGACGGAGGCTGCGCCGGAAGACAGTCCTCAGAACACATTAAGATCGAAAATAAGCCGGACGGCCCGGGGCTGATCATCCGCATCAGCCCGGAAGCGCAGCAGGAGACGGTTTACATTCCGGCCTGCGTCACCCGGGGCAATGTCAGCGATCTGGTCTACAATGATTTTTACGTGGGCGCGGGAGCGGACGTGACCATCGTAGCCGGATGCGGCGTTCATACGGATAATGAGGGAGAAGCAAAGCACGACGGCATCCACCGTTTCTTTCTGGAAAAGGGCGCCCATGTGCTTTATAAAGAAAAACATATCGGCACGGGAACCGGTACGGGACTGAAAAAAATCAATCCGGTGACGGATATGGAACTGAAAGAAGACGCGGTGATGGAGATGGATACCATCCAGATCGGCGGCGTGGACGACACAAAGCGCGCCACGAAAGCAGTTCTGGGTCCCAGAGCCAGGCTGATTATACATGAGAGGATCCTGACGGACGGCCAGGAGCAGGCATCCACAGATTTTGAGGTGGATATGCAGGGGGAGGATTCCGGTGTGGATCTGATCTCGCGTTCGGTAGCCAAGGATCATTCCTATCAGGAGTATCACTCTAAGATCCGAGGCAACTGCCGCTGTACCGGACATTCGGAATGCGACGCCATCCTCATCGGGGAGGGCAGAGTCAACGCGGCTCCGGAGCTGTTCGCGGGAAATATTGACGCTTCTTTGATCCATGAGGCTGCCATCGGCAAGATTGCCGGGGAGCAGATTGTCAAACTGAGAACCCTGGGACTGACCGAGGAAGAAGCGGAAAAAAAGATCGTGGAGGGATTTCTGCGCTGAGAGATGCACGTAAGATAGAAGCAGCGGGGCGCCGGAGCCGATTTGGTTCCGGCGCCCCGCTGTTTCGCTTAGAAAGTAACTGTTTTCGGTTCTGCTGTAAAAGAAGAAAATACAGCAGCGGCGTCTTTCAGATAAAAAACTTCGCAGTTTCCGTCGTCCGGAGAATATCTGTCCTGAAGAGAGGGATATTCCGCGAGAACCGCGGCCCGGGCCTCCCGGCGGTCATCCCGCACAGCTGTGGCGGTCACTCTGAGCCAGGTTCCGCTGGACGGGCAGAAGGCGCAGATTTCAATCTTCGGATTAGCGATCATCTGCTGGTATACCGGTTTGACATGCCCGGTCTGGATATACAGTTTTCCTTCGAACCGTGCGATGGTTCCGAAAGGGCGCACCCGGGGCTGATCCCCCTCCGCGGTGGCCAGAAAATAAGTCGGATTTTCTTTCAGAAATTTTAAAACCTCATCCATACAGTTTGCTCCTTTCTTTCTCGCGATTGTGAAGTCTGCCGGAAGATCCGTCAGGAAATTCTGTTATCTATTATTCTACATCGGGAGCCGAGAAAACACAAGAAGCCTGCTTTGACAATTTGCGCGGAATGTATTATTCTATTACCAGTCAGCTGCGGAAAAAACGTCTGCTCTCTGTCAGACGTCCGCGGTATAAGAAGGAGGATCAGATGGAGAATTCCAGCCGCTTTTTCGCGAATACAGCCTGTCAGTATTATCCCTGCCACGGGGGACTGAAGGATTTTAACTGCCTGTTCTGCTACTGTCCTTTTTACCTGCGGGAAAAATGTCCCGGCGCGCCAAAATTCCTGGATATCCGGGGCAGGATTGTCAAGGACTGCAGCGGCTGCGTATTTCCCCACTGTCCGGAGAACTACGATGTGATTATCGAATGGATCCGGAAAGAAAACGAGCAGCGGGAATTCAGTGAAGAGATACGCAGAAAAGCCGTCAAAGTGGAAACAAAAGATAAAGGAAAACAGCCCCATGAAAACTAAAGTTCTTTTTTTAGACATTGACGGGACGCTGGTAGATTTTCAGGGAAAAATACCGGAATCAGCGAAAGAAGCGCTGATCCGGGCCAAAGAGAGGGGACATCACCTGGTGCTCTGCACCGGGCGTACCCGGTTTCAGGTATATCCATGGCTTCTGGACTATGGATTTGACGGACTGATCACCGGAGCGGGAGCGCAGGTGGAAGCCGGAAGAGAACTGATCTGCCGGCATCTGGTAAAGCAGGATTCTCTGGCAAAAGCCGTCGCTTTTTTTGAGAGAATCCGCGCCCCCTATTACCTGCAGGCAGAGAAAGCTATTTACGCGCCCCAGTGGTGTATAGACTGCCAGACAGCTGTTTTTCAGGGGGAGCTTTCAGAGGAAGAAAGGCAGAAGCGTTTCGGGCGTATTACCAGGGACGAAAAGCCTTGTCAGAGAAAAGATGTAGAGAAACTGGCATATTATCATTCTGTAAAAGACCTGGGTGAAGTCAGAAGGGCATTGGGAGATTATTTTACTGTGGAGGCTTCCAGTTTTCAGCTGATCAACAGTTCTGACGGGGAGGTGACGGTTCGGGGCATTGACAAAGCCTACGGAATGGAACAGTATCTGCGGTACGCGGGCATCCGCCGGGAGGATTCCGCTGCTTTCGGGGACGGTCCCAACGATCTGGGAATGCTGGAGTACGCCGGAACGGGGGTGGCTATGGGAAATGCCGGAGCGGAGCTTAAGTCCAGGGCGGATCTGGTTACTTCTTCCATTGGCGAGGACGGTCTTTTGCGAGCGTTTGAAGCTTTGAAACTGATCTGACAGGGGGCAGGTTCATGAAGACAAGGGTATGGTCTCTGGAATTTTCCTTCAGCAGAAGGCTGCCAGAGGAATGGGAGGCGGAGCGCGCCGATTTCCGGAAACTCTCCGGTACAGAAGGCTATTGTTCCCCGGAAGCCGCGGGGGTGATCCGGGAGAAAATCCGGGAAATGGGCTGTTGGGGGATCCATTTTCTGGATACGGGAAATTACCACTATCTCACTAAATTTTTCCTGGAACAGATCCGGGAGCCTTTCTGCCTGGCGGTGTTCGACCGCCACACGGATATGCAGCCGTCGGCGCTGCTGCCGCTTTTATCCTGCGGGAACTGGCTTCTGGAGACGCTGAGAGAAAACCGGTATCTGGAGCGCGTATTGCTGGCGGGCCCGCCCGGGGAAGATCTGCGGCAAGCGGAGGCGCAGTTTCGCGGCAGAGTGCTGGCCGTCAGTCAGGAAGTCCTTGGGACGAACGCGGCGGAGGAGCTGTTGGCCTTGCCGGAGCGCTGCCCGGTCTATTTTTCCATTGATACAGATGTGCTTTCCAGAGAAGACGCCCGGACCAACTGGGATCAGGGAGAGCTGAGGCTGGACAGCCTCTGCAGGCTGCTTGGGAGGCTGGGCGAAGGAAGAGTTGTCCTGGGAGCGGATATCTGCGGAGGAGCAGGGCCGGACGGTCAGCCGGGAGAACTTTGGGAAGCGGAGCAAATCAACAGCCGGACAGACAGCCGGCTGCTGAAGTGCATAGACTCATTAATACAGAGGAGGTAAGAGAAGATGACATTTGAGAGAGAAACACTGGCGGAGGACGCGGTGAAGCTGGGATTTTCCCATGCGGGGCTGGCAAAAATCGAAACCCTGAAACCGATGGATGAGGTGAGGGATATGTGCGCGGTGGACAAGTGCCACGCCTATAACAAGACCTGGACCTGTCCCCCCGGCTGCGGCACCATTGCCCAGTGTACGGAAAGAATGAAACAGTATGACTGGGGCATTCTGGTGCAGACTACCGCGGAGCTGGAAGACAGCCTGGATTTTGAGGGGATGCAGCAGGGACAGGAGGATCACGCAAAGCACTGCAAAGAATTTCTGAAGGAACTTCACGGCGTATATAAAGATATCCTTCCCCTGTGCAGCGCCGGCTGTGATCTCTGCAAAGAATGCACTTATCCGGACGCGCCCTGCAGGTTTCCGGACAAGGCGCTTTCGGCCATGGAAGGGTACGGCCTGCTGGTGAGCCAGGTTTGCCAGGACAACGATCTGAAATATTACTACGGCCCCAACACAGTTACCTACACGGCGCTTTTTCTGATCAAAGAGCACAAGTAAGACGGATGAGGATTTCTGATGACTGAAAAGAAAACAGTGAGAAAGCCGAGAAAGATCCGGCACAGAGAGCTGGTGGAACATATCCGGCAGCACAAGGGGCTGTTTGTTCTGTACATGGTTCTCAGGGCACTGGTTATACTGGTACTGATCGCTCAGCTGCTGGACCGCAACTATGAGAACGTATTTCTCTGCGCTCTGACCCTGATGCTGTTCACCATTCCTTCCGTGGTGGAAATCCGCATGGATATTGATATCCCGGTGGGAATGCAGGCCATCATTATGCTTTTTATCTTCGCGGCGGAAATTCTGGGGGAGATCAATAAATACTATCTGATCTTTCCCTACTGGGATACCATGCTCCACACACTGAACGGATTTCTGGCAGCCGCCATTGGCCTGGCCCTGATCGATCTGCTGAACCGGAGCCAGCGGTTTTCCTTTGAGCTGTCCCCGGTTTTTGTGGTGCTGGTGGCTTTCTGCTTTTCCATGACCATCGGGGTGCTGTGGGAATTTTTTGAGCATTTTATGGATCTGAGTTTCGGCTTGGATATGCAGAAAGATACGGTAATCCACGAAATCAGTTCCGTGATGCTGAACCCCGCCGGAGCCAACCGTCCGGAAACGATCCGGAATATTACCAGCACCGTGGTCAACGGACAGGAGCTGGGGCTGGGAGGGTATCTGGACATCGGCCTTTTTGATACCATGGCGGATCTTTTTGTGAATTTTATCGGAGCGGTTACTTTCTCAGTGATTGGGTTTGGCTACCTGAAATACCGGGGACGCAGAAACCGCATTGTGAAGGAGCTGATTCCTACCTGGAAAGGTGAAGAAGAACTGCCGCTGCCGGATCAGAATTTGAAAGGGGAATCGGGGAATGAAAAATAATCGCGCATGGAAATTGTCAATGGCTTCTCTGATTATGGGAATCATTCATTTTGCGGTGAATCTTCCGTGGGCGGCGGCGATTCTTCTGTGTGGAGACGCGGATGTCCATGGAGGTCTGGGACTGTTTGAAAATTCCCGGATCATGGATCTGCTGGCCTCTCTGTCTTTCTTTCTGGGAATCCTGTTTGTCTGGGTTGTGTTCGCGGTACTGTCTGTAGTGTTCGGGTGTCTTGTTCTGCGTAAAGAGCCGGATAAAAAAATACGGCGCATGGCTGCGGCAGGCATAGCGCTGAATCTTCTGGGATTTGCCGCCCACGCTGTTTATATGAGTGCCTGGGCGCAATTCGGAGGGGCCTGAAAACCTGCGTGAAAGGAGGCGGGGATCATCGCCCTGCGGGCCATTCTGACCCTGCTGATTCACTGGGAAATCAAAAATGAAGTGCTGCAGGAGCAGGAGGGAAAATCAGGGGCGGATTTCTGAATCGGCGAATAAAATTGTTTTTACAGTCTTGTGAAAAGGGTGCCGCCATGATAGAATACACCATATAGATACTTAGGGGAGCTTGTGAGCAGGCTGAGAGGAAGTCGTCAACTTCGACCCTTATACCTGATTTGGATAATGCCAACGTAGGGAAAAGGCTTTTGAGACAGAGGCCGTTCTTGTTTGACAGTTCAGACAGGAGCGGCTTTTCGCGCGGTATTTGGCCGTTCACAGAAAAAGAGAAAAGGAGAACGCATATGAGCTATACTACACAGATGGACGCGGCGAGACAGGGAATCATTACCCCTCAGATGGAGGCGGTGGCAAAGAAGGAGTACCGGACACCGGAGGAGATCCGTGCCTGGGTGGCGGAGGGCAAAGTGGCTATCTGCGCCAACAAAAAGCACACCTGCCTGGATCCCAACGGAGTGGGCTCCATGCTGAGAACCAAGATTAATGTAAACCTGGGGGTTTCCCGGGACTGCAAGGACTATGACATAGAGATGAAAAAAGTGATGGAGGCGGTCCATATGGGGGCAGAGGCTATCATGGATCTTTCCTCCCACGGAAATACCCAGCCTTTCCGGCAGAAGCTGACAGCGGAATGTCCGGCTATGATCGGAACCGTTCCGGTGTATGATTCGGTCATTCATTACCAGAGGGATCTGGCGGAGCTCTCCGCCAAAGATTTCATCGACGTGATCCGCCTCCACGCCGAGGACGGGGTGGATTTTGTCACCCTGCACTGCGGCATCACCCGCAAGACCATCGAGCAGATCCGGAAGCATAAGAGAAAAATGAATATTGTCTCCCGGGGAGGCTCCCTGGTATTTGCCTGGATGAGCATGACAGGAAATGAAAATCCCTTTTATGAGTACTTTGATGAGATCCTGGAAATCTGCAGGGAGCACGATGTGACCATTTCCCTGGGAGACGCCTGCCGTCCCGGATGTCTGGCTGACGGCAGCGATGTTTGTCAGATTGAGGAGCTGGTGCGCTTAGGAGAGCTTACCAAGAGAGCCTGGGCCAGAGATGTGCAGGTGATGGTGGAGGGACCGGGCCACATGCCCATGGATCAGATCGCCGCCAATATGAAACTGCAGCAGACCATCTGCATGGGCGCGCCTTTCTATGTGCTGGGCCCCATTGTCACGGACATTGCCCCGGGGTACGATCATATTACCTCCGCCATCGGAGGAGCCATCGCGGCCGCTTCCGGAGCCGCTTTCCTCTGCTATGTGACGCCGGCGGAGCATCTGGCTCTGCCCAATGTGGAGGACGTTAAACAGGGAATCATGGCCAGCAAAATCGCCGCCCACGCGGCGGATATCGCCAAGGGAATCCCCCATGCCCGGGATATTGACGACAGGATGGCGGACGCCAGAAGAGCCCTGGACTGGGAAGGACAGTGGGCCTGCGCCATGGATCCGGAGACAGCCAAAGCCATCCGGGCGGACCGGAGCCCGGAGCATGACGACACCTGTTCCATGTGCGGCAAATTCTGCGCGGTCCGCAGCATGAATAAGGCTCTGGCAGGAGAGTATATCGACATCCTGTGATGGGTTATTTTAGCGCGAGGTCATGCATTTCAGGATAAGAAGGGAAACCATATGAGAGAATACCTGGAGCGGGTGAGGGAAACCTCCCCGCTGATCCATAACATTACAAATTATGTGACAGTCAATGACTGCGCGAATATTCTGCTGGCCTGCGGGGGCTCCCCTATTATGGCGGACGATCCGGAAGAGGCGGAAGAGATCACATCTATCTGCGGAGGATTAAACATTAATATCGGAACACTGAATCAGCACACCATTTCCGCCATGGTGCTGGCCGGAAGAAAGGCCAATCTCTGCGGCCATCCGGTGCTGCTGGATCCGGTGGGGGCGGGGGCTTCTTCCCTGAGAACCGAGACGGCCAGGAAGCTGCTGGAGGAAGTGGATTTCGCGGTGATCCGCGGAAATATTTCTGAGATTAAGGCTCTGGCAGGGGAGGGCAGTGCCGCCAGAGGAGTGGACGCCGACGCGGTGGACGCGGTGACCGAGGAAAATCTGGAGCAGGCAGCGGAGCTGGTGAGAGCCTTCGCCGCGGACATTCACACGGTGACGGCGGTTTCAGGAGCCATCGATCTGGTGTCCGATGGGGAAAAGACCTATATCATCCGCAACGGCTGTCCCATTATGTCGCGGATTACCGGCAGCGGCTGCATGCTCTCCGCCATGACGGCGGCCTATATCACTGCCAATCCAAACCATGTGCTGGAGGCGGCAGCCGCTTCCTTCTGCGCCATGGGGCTGGCCGGTGAGATCGCGGAAAAACGGATGAAGCCGGAGGATGGAAACAGCAGTTTCCGGAATTATCTCATTGATGCCGTATATCATCTGCAGGGAGAGACCCTGGAGAAAGGAGCCAGATATGAAGTGCGGTGAAAAAAATCTGCGGCTGTACGCCGTGACAGACAGAAGCTGGCTGAAGGATTCCGCCCTGGAAACCCAGGTGGAAGAAGCCCTGCTGGGGGGAGCCACCTTTGTGCAGCTGAGAGAGAAGGAATTGGATCGGGAGGCCATCCGGCAGGAAGCCCTGCGGATCCGGGATCTCTGCAGAAAGTATCAGGTTCCGTTTGTTATTGACGATGAAGTGGAACTGGCCCTGGAGACAGATGCCGATGGAGTTCACATCGGCCAGAGCGATATGGCTCTCCGGGATGCCAGAGAGCAGCTGGGACCGGAAAAGATCATAGGCGTCTCTGCCAGAACGCTGGAGGAAGCCCTGGAGGCAGAGCAAAACGGGGCGGACTATCTGGGAGTGGGGGCAGTGTTCTCTACATCCACCAAACCGGACGCCGCGGATGTCAGCCTGGAAACCCTAAGCTCCATCTGCCGGGCGGTATCGATCCCTGTGGTAGCCATCGGCGGCATCAAAAAGGAAAATCTGCCGGAGCTGGCAGGCACCGGTATTGCCGGTGTGGCGGTAGTCTCCGCTATTTTCGCGGCTCCGGATATCCGCAAAGCGGCAGAAGAACTCCGGCAGCTGTCGGAGGCGGCTGCAGCGGGAAAGGCAGGCGTGACAGGATGAAAAAGGTACTGACCATTGCGGGATCGGATTCCAGCGGGGGCGCCGGGATTCAGGCGGATATCAAAACCATTACGGTCCACGGCATGTATGCCATGAGCGTGATCACCGCCCTGACTGCCCAGAATACCGCCGGCGTCTCGGGAATCTTAGATGTGCCGGCAGAGTTTGTGGCGAAGCAGCTGGACGCGGTATTCAGGGATATCCGGCCGGACGCGGTAAAAATCGGGATGCTTTCCGGAAAAGAAGTGATGGAGACAGTGGCGGAGCGGCTGGCCTTTTATAAGGCGGAACATATTGTGCTGGATCCTGTGATGGTGTCCACCAGCGGCAGTTCCCTGATACGGGAAGGTGCTGCCGAGGCGCTGCTTTCCAGGCTCATGCCTCTGGCGGAACTGATTACTCCCAATATTCCGGAAGGTGAGGCCTTAAGCGGTATTAAGATTGAAAATTCCGGGGATATGGCCAGAGCGGCGGAATGGATCGGAAAAAAAACAGGCAGCGCGGTGCTGCTGAAGGGCGGCCATCTGAAGGAAAAAGCAGATGACTTTCTGTGGAAAAACGGCGGCGGACGCTGGTTTGTGGGAGAGAGACTTTCTAATCCCAATACCCACGGCACCGGCTGTACCCTTTCCTCCGCTCTGGCCTGCCATCTGGCGGCGGGCAGAAGTCTGAAGGAAAGCGTAGAGCGGGCCAAGGCATTTGTGGCCGGGGCTATTGGCGCGGGCCTGGATCTGGGAGAGGGAAGCGGCCCTCTCAATCACATGTACGCTCTGGACGGATGCGGATCCCGTTGACCTCCACTTCGCCGTCCAGGCGGATTACCAGACATTCCCGGCCCTCCAGAGTGCGGGTTTCCAGGAGGTCTGTGCGGTCCGGGCTTACCTGTACGGTGATATCCGGGGTTTTGACCTCAAAACGCCGGGAGCTGGCAACGTTGGCGGCCATGAGGCTGGCTTTTTCCCCGGCTTCCCGGTCAAACTCCTCCGCGAAATGTTCCAGCTGTTCCCGGCTGGCGCCGCAGTCCGAAAGAAGACGTTCCACCTGATTTTTGTCCAGTGACGCAGGTTCCGGATCGTCTTTTTTTTCTTCCAGAATCCGGTTCAGATTCTCGTGAATGGTTTTGGCTACTTCAAAGCCGCAGTCCTCCCCGAAAGTTTCTTCCACCAGAGCGCTGAAGGTTTCTTTCTGCCCTTTGGCTGGGATGGGGAGGGGACAGCCGAAGAGATCTTCCGGTATTTCAGGATGAAGTTCTTCCGGATTTCTGGAATAATAGAGCATACTGTGGAGGTCTGTATTCCGGTCGTTGAAGGCCGGAAACAGAAAGCCCAGATCCGGTTTCTGAACCATCCAGTCCTGAATTTTGTCAATAAAGGCATTGCTGTCCGCGTCGTAGCAGAGGCCGGGTTTGGAAAGCGCCACGGGGCAGATGCCGCAGAGAATAAAGGGATACATATAGTCGGAGGAATCCTCCATTTCCAGACCGTCGGAAGTACGGGAGGGAATGTCATAAACTCCGTAGACCAGAAGAATCAGATAATTTTCCGGGAACAGATAGGTTTCAATGATTTTGTCGTAAAAGGCATCCAGCAGTTCCGGGTCCTGAAGCGCGCTGTCGCGAAGCGCCAGGAGAATTTTCTGCTGCCCGTCCCCCAGCTCCGCTTCCAGTGGGAACTCCAGATTCAAAAGGTTTTTCCCGATAGAGCCGGAGAGGGTTCTTTTAAAAAGGTCTATGTATTTAAACATTTCTTCCTCCGGAAGAGAGAGAAACGCTTCTTTCATTTTCAGCTTCTTTTCTTTGTGGCCGTCCACATAGCAGCCGCAGATCCGTTCCACACAGCAGCGGTCCTTATTCAAAAGCTTTCGTATTTCCAGAACTTCTTTTTTATTCATGGTGAAAACCTCCAATGGCTGTATTTTAGCAGAGAACCGCGGGATTGGCAAGAAGATGAAAATTTTCTTGAGTTTCCGCAGAATTATCCAGACTTGTCCCCAGCAGATAAATCTGCCTCGTTTTGTTATCCACAACTTTCAAAAAATGCCCAAAATATAAGGAATCCTGTTCCTTTTTGATGTAAAATTAAGCTATCAACCAAAAACCTTACTAAACAAAAAGAAAGAGGATCCCTTATGGCTAATTCTACATCAATTACTTACCGTTTGAAAAGAAAAATTTTGACCTTTACCAATAAAATTTCCCGCAGGCTTCCAAAACCCGACCGGAAGTTTACCGCAGATATGGTCTACGGCATCCTGGCTTCCAAAAGCTGCCTGCTTACTGATATTTCGGACCAGCTTCATGAAACAGCACGCAAGGCGAATACTGTAAAGCGGCTTTCCAATCATCTCTCAGGAGGAGTACCGGCTTCTATGCGTTCTTCTTATCTCCATACCGTAAAGTGCCTTGTTCCCTCTGATCCGGTTGTTCTTATTGACGATAGTGATGTCATAAAACCAGATGGAAAACAGTTTGAAGCTCTCGGTATCGTCCGCGATGGTTCTGAAAGTACACAGACGAAAAGCGTTTATAAAAAAGGATACCATGTAACAGAAGCCTGTGCCCTGACTGCCAGCAGGCATCCTGTCAGTATTTTCTCCAGGAGCCACTCTTCTGCGGAGAAGGACTTCAAAGTTAGCAACCCCCATTTCAAATGGGGGTTTAACTCTGACCCCTCCGGGGT